>OBZC01000005.1_pt1 | contig 299127 bp, 278 predicted proteins | sample 1538231 | NCBI WGS metagenome assembly OBZC01 (sample SAMEA2580225, study PRJEB22360) | human gut metagenome | biome: human gut; feature: human-associated habitat; material: faeces | place: Denmark | collected 2008/2010 | reverse complement strand
CCTTTCCGTGACGGATTCCGTCACATTCTACATTCTTAATCCGGCAGCCTGTTCTATATCCGGCTCATCTGTAAGGGCTGTGAGGTCTGCCGTTACAAAGAAATCCTCCGGCTGCTTTTTTATATAGTCTTTTAACTCGTTAAGCTGAATATCTTTCATACACTGCTCCTTCCATTAAAAAAAGACATTTATTGCCTGTTTTATCTTGGTAATATTTCTTTTTGCTCTTCTTCATCAAATGTGACGGAATCCGTCACATTTTTGACTGCATTATCTGTTTTGGCAAGCATTCTGTTTGTTTCACTAAGCGCCTCTGAAAGATTATTCACAGATGTTGCCAGACCATTTTCTTTAAGTTCCCTGGTCATCTTATCTCTGTATTCCTGAATCTGCTCCATTGTCAGCCATTCAGGTTTATCTTCGGCTTCAAATGAGTTCCACAATTTTTCCATTGCATTACAATGTTCTTCGACATTTTTATAATACAGAACATTTTCATTACCTGCTCCAAACTTAAGAAAATACTCACAGTCACTCTTTAATCTTCCAAGCATTCTGTAATCTCTTTCTCTCGGATGCCTTACAAACGGTTCTGCACACTCCACGCTTTCTGTTACCTTTGTGTCAGGTTCGCCAAGAATCTCACCATCTTCATTTCTGTATGCTCCTGTATAAAGATTCAATCCGCCCACTCCGTTATTCTCATCAAAATACAGTTTTCCTTTTTCGTCTTCATAACATGGAACTTCCATGTAACCGCCAAATCCTGTGTATCTCACATTTAACATAGTATCTGCCTCCTTGTTACATCATAAAAATAACCCTTGTATATCATAATCAAGCTCCTTATCCGGCTGCGGATGAACTGCTTCAATGGTTGTTTCCTTTAAATCATCTGCATCAAGTACAATTTCGCTATTATAGTATTTTTCTTCTACATCATGAATTGCTTCCTGAAGGCTTTCTGCTTTGGTGCTTACAACCCTTTGCAAAACTTCTGTTATCTCAATGTCATATTCACCTTCTGCATTGTCAGGTACATCTGCCTTCGTGACGGATTCCGTCACAATTTTATCTTCATAGAAATGTGCTTCACCTTTCATTACACTTGATATCATGTTACTAATCTCTTCCGGAGAATGTGTAAACTGTATCTTATCTCCCTGCCATGTTCCGTTTGTATGATTAATACCATTAATGAGCTTTATTCCCCTTGCCGGCGGTTCCCATTCTGAAAGATTCTTAGTGTAATCATCCAACAGGTAATCATCATGTTTAATACGCCCTGGAACTACAACGCTCTTGTCTGTTCCGCATGGCACAAACAATCTCTTTTCCTGTGGAAGCTCCGGCAGGTACTTATCAAGCCAGGCATTCTTCTCATCAAGTGCATAATGGCTGTCTGACAGATAAGCAGACAGTATATATACATCAATATCATTCCGGGCTATGAGCTGCCTTACCGCACCTAGAACATTTTCATTAGGTTTAAGATTAAGGAAATAATCCTTTTCGTAAAGTACCTCAAGTGTATCTACAGGTTTGAACTCTGCAAGCGTTCCGTCCATATCCACAAACAACCTCTGTTTGTCAGCAATATGTACTCCGTTATATATTGATTTAAGAGTTGCTTCTGTTTCTGCTTTGCCTGCTTCAATCATCCAGGGTTCTTTACTTCCAACCGTCCAGAGAAACAGCTCGAAACTCTCACATTTCTTTGCCAGGTCTTTATATACATTCAATTTGTCATTTGAAATATCCATTGTGAACCTCCTCTGTTACTCGTTTTATGTGACGGAATCCGTCACATTAACAATCCGTCCTATTTAACTGGAGCTGCTTTAGGTACTACAGGTGCAGCTTCGTAAGCTTTAGCCATGCTCTTTGTAAGTTCAACCTTATTGTCGTGTCTGTCAAACTTGTTAAATAATTCCTTACCGGTCTTATATGTAGTTCCACCATCAGGCTCACCTTTTACCCATAACTTAGCCGGCTTTTGATTGTTAATAAATGCAATGAATCTGTCTTTGTCACCGTCATTGACTGCAAAAACCTGATTCTTAGGAAGCATTAAGGTCTGCTCTCCCTTAGTCCCTGGAACGGTGCAGAAGAAAAAGTTAGGGAATTTCTGTTCCAACTGGGAATTAACAGCATTCCGGTCAACAAGTGTTTCCTTATCAATGGAAATCTCAGAAAATGCCATGTTGCTTCTTAATGCCTGGCAGTTTACGCTCTTGCTGTCCTGTATCTCCATATCCCACTGTTGCATTGCCTTTTCAGCATCAGTAGCCTCAAGCTGTTCAAATTCTGCTATCTGTGCCTTAATGTCATCAGATGCAGATTGCATGTATTCATCAGGTGTTCTTCTGGCTGTGTTTAAATAGTCGTCTTCGGAATATATCTTCATATCCGGTAGCGTTGGCAGCTCCTTTACATTGTCAGGCGCAGCATTTTTAATCAGAGAGTGCTTATAACTTTCATAACACTGCTTTGTAATGTTAAGGTCTGCTGTGGCGACCCTTAACTGCTTTTCTCCATCATCCGGTATCAGGTCTGGAAGCTCCGCAAAATTGACCTTTGTTTCTGTAAGTGCATTCTTCATTACATCAAGAGCTGCATCCGGAACTGATACTATTGTTGTCTTGCCATTAGTAAGATTAATAAGGTCGTTAGAATTAAGTTCTTTATCAGATGTAAGATTAGCCTTTATGTAATCTGTAAACATGACGCTGAACTTCTGCTCATCTTTCCTTGCAATACTTACATGTACTGCCTTATCCTCGTCATTTACGGATTCAAGTATGCAGTATTTTACTCCGGCCTTATCCAGATAGTTCTTAATGTTATCAATGGCAGCTTCCCTGGTATCACTTTCTTTGAAAGGTACTCTGAATATGCTGTAGTCACCACCTGTCTCCTTAAGAAACTTTGTAAAATTCTCTGTAATATCCTTATCAAAGAACTTTGCCTTAATACCTCTTGCCATAAATTGTATAAGCTTAATCGTTGCGTACATTGCCGGCTGGGATATTTTTAAGTACATCCTCATGCCTCTTGCAATTTTTCCGTAATCAGCATAAATGCTGTTGCTGTATTCACTCATAGTCATTTCCTTTCCGTGACGGATTCCGTCACATTCTACATTCTTAATCCGGCAGCCTGTTCTATATCCGGCTCATCTGTTAAATCAGGTGTAATTTCACTTTCGGTCTGAATTTTATCTGTTACATCCGGTGTGACGGAATCCGTCACATTTTCTGATACTGTCTTTTCCTGCTCATATTTTTCTTCAAGTTCCTTTACCGCCTGAAATGCTTCCTTTGCAGTTGCATACATAAGAGGCTCACCCTTTTCATCACGGACATAATCAGCCATCAGTTCATCATATATTGCAAAACCGGCTGTCCTTGTTGTTGTCTGCTCATCAAGATATCTTCCTCTGTACCTTTCAGATGGATTAATCTCCTGCAGCATATCTAAAATAGCTGCTTCTGACTTTGCTGCAGCTTTGTAAAAGTCTTGAAATTTCTGAAGACTCTCCTCAAGCTCTGCTGACACCGTTCTTGGTCTGTACTCCCCTTTCTTCAAGGCTGCGCTGGATGCATCCAGGACATTTGCGCACAAAGTAAGCTCGCTGTCTGTAAGTAATTCTTGTCCTGCTTCTACCTGCGCCATTTTTTCAGGTGTTATAAGAAGAATGTTAGCAAGTTCTTCCTGCGTAATATTGTTATCCTGTCTCAGCTTTCTTATTAATTCACCGTATAAATTCATAAATGCTCCTTTCCACTGAAAAAGGACAGACATAAATGTCTGCCCCTTTGGTTCATGTGTGACGGATTCCGTCACATTACATATTAAATTTAGGATGTTCATCATCAGGTCTTATATCCGGATTGCTTTCCCTCATTTCCTTTAACTCATCGATACGATATTCTCTTACCTTGTCAATCTGTTTATTAATGCAGTATTCTGTACCTTTCTCCAGTGTATGATTCTTTGCATTATAGATACTTACGCTATAGCCAAGTATCTCTTCATTATCCAATGTATCATTAACTTCGGATATCATTCCCATAATACCCTTGAGTGTATCTGAATCAGGTGTAAAAAAGTTATTTACAGGAACAGTTATAACTTCATGAGTGGATGAAGGAATAACAAAGAAATCTTTCCCTTCATACAATGATGACACCTGCTGTCTTACATTATCATCCAATATTACTGATGCACCGCCTGCTTTACTCTCGCTTGTCACTACAATCATTTCCGGCAGATATGGTATTTCTAGGCTGTCGTCTATGGATGTTATCACTTCATTTATAGACTTAATACTAGCATGAGTGATATTGGCAGTATTGGATATAGCATCATCAATGAGTCTGTCTTCACTTATCCCATGCTCAATAAGCCAGTCTTTAGGTACTGGTGATACTGCACGCATTCTCTCTTCATCAGAAATCATAATCTTGGGAACAAACTTCATTCCATTTATCTCATGGATAACTGCTCTGTCATTATTATATTTATGTGAGACTGCGTCCATAAATATATATGGCTTTGCTGCATTATAATTAGATAGCTTTTCCCTCAAGCCATTAATATTAATGTCGCTGCTCTTTGGTGCGGTCTGCAGAAATCTGTTAATTGTTCCTGCAAGTATCTCTGCTGTTTCTTCCGGAGTATCGATATACTGCAGTCTTTCCATTGCCCTGTCAAGATTAAAAACCGGATATGCAGCCTCTTTCATATCAGGATTAACAAGGACGATTCCTGTATATGTCCCCATTTCCTCAATATTAATTGCATATCTTGCAGCTTCTGGAGTTAAAAACCCTCTTAATCTGCCACTCTTTACTAATTCAATTACTTCCTGTTTTGTCATATTCTCTCTTCCTTTCATCTGACTGTGACGGAATCCGTCACATTTTTTGCATAAAAAAAGGACTTAAAACAAAGGTGCGAACCTGCCACAGCAGATTCACACCTGTTTTAAATCCTCTTTTTATACTTATTGCAATTATAGGGTAACACAACTAATTAGTCTCATCCAGTCTCATTTAGTATCATTTTGCTGTGTTCCTTACACTTGTTGCAAGTATAGAGTAGCATATCTAATTAGTCCAATCTAGTCCAGTTTGGTTCAACTTTTAAAATAAATCTGAATGAGTTCCTGTTCTGACAAGTTCCAGGTATTCTTCATTATACCGATAAATCAGTAACCAATCTGGCATTATATGACATTCCTTGAAGCCTGCATAATTTCCAGTTAAATTATGGTCTTTGTTCTTTATATCTAACGGTTCAGGTATTGCCAATGTTTTTACAATTGCTTTCAATAAATTCATATCAAGACCACGCTTAACACATTTTTTATAGTCCTTTTTGAACTGTCCGGAATCTTTGATTTTTAACACTTATTTATCCCTCCAGACTATCCCATAACTCATCAAGTGTATCAAAACTCTCTCCACCACCATTTTCCAGTTCTTTCATTGCATTTATAGTTTCAGCGTTTGGTTTGCTTTCTGGAATTGTAGCCCCCTGTAAAAAAGCAATCACATATTCCAGCTTATAATCTGGTACTTTATCTAATAACTGTAATGCTTTCTCTCTTTCGCTCATTACGCTTCACCTCTCTTTTAATGATTAAACTTTACTTATTTATTGTATCTCATTAATGGATTTCACACAAGAAAATTGAAAGCTTTTTTTATAATATCTGGGCATGAAAAAAACGGTCTACCGAAAAAGCCGCTGTGTTTTCAAAATCTCATTAAACTTATCATGAATGCTACCAACATTCGTGAAAAATAAAAAACTTAACCTAGTTCGTTTTTAAAATTAAAATTCTTATTTAACTTTTTTCTTATAGTAATTTGCCAGACGCTCCATCATTGCCACATCCAGCTCTGGTCTTGCTATTCTTCTTATTTCTTCGTATGCAAAGCCATCTTCCATGCAGTGCATAAGGAAGTCTTTCTGTTCACTTGAAAAGCGCTTATCAGATGCTATCTCTTTTACAAAAGAATCATATACATAAGCTGCATTCTCATCTTTCTTTTTGCTAAATAACTTTGAGAAAAAGCCTGTATTCTTTGTTTTCCGTGAACTGTCCTGATCCAGATTGGCACTTCCGATATTAAGCTTATCTTCCATATCAGATATCTGAGCTTCAAGCATCTTTATCTTAGTTCTGGCTTCATCACGCTGCGTCATCATTAGCTTATATGCTCTTTCCTTTTCATCAAGTGTGAGCTGATACTGCTCCATCAGCTTCTTCTGTGTCTCTTTCTCTTTATCATACGCAGCCTTAACCTGGTTCTGAAATAAGTCTCTTATCTCTATATTGGCTTGTGTTACTTTAACGGCAAGGTCGTTGGCTTCTTTTATCTGCGCAGCCAGCTTGTCATTATCCATATATGTATCGGTATTATAATTTTGGACAGCCTCATAAAATGCGTCAGGTTCAGGGTTATCATTGTACAGCTTCTTAAGCCTGTCTGTATTTCTCACTGTTACCAGAGCATATATCATTCTCTGTACCGTCAGGGAATCTATTACATACTCGTTTATAATATCCGGTACATCAATGTTAAAATAATCCGCTATCTGTAAGGCAAGCTGCTGTTCCCTTGTTAATTCATTTCCCATAAATTACATTCCCCCTTTAGGTGTGACGGATTCCGTCACATTTTCTTCACGCTCTTTTTCTTCAGGCATCTTATGCGGTGCATGTACAATATTAACCGGCGGTCTCTGTACAACAGATTCTGTTATATCCGCTTCCTTAACTATCCTTGATAGTATTCTCTTTTCTGCATAAAGCATTTCAAGCTTCTTGTCATATTCAGACACTGCAGTAAAACCACCTCTTATCAGTTCTGGATGCTCCGCTTCAATTTCTTCCAGTCTGTCAGATAAAGACTCATATTCTTCATCCGTCATTTCTGCCCTGGCACTAATCAGTTCCCGGTAAATATCCTCATATTCCCTTTTTACTCCTAAATCGTCTACATTAATATCTTTATCAGAATATGCCTTATCACTTTTTAATTCCTTAACAGCTTTTATCTCCTGTTTTACTGCATCCAGCTTTTCCTTTGCCTGGTTCACATCCTTAATATTGTTATCAAGAATGTAATTACATTCCTCAAGCAGCTTATCAATCCCGATTAGGTCCTGTCTTACCCTTATCTGTTCTTTGAGCTGCAGGTCAAAATAATGGTACTGGCTTGCCTGTCCGTAACGCATTACGGCGCACACCTGAAATCTTGTGTCCTTGTGTTCAGTAATAGTTGTTAGCCTGTCCTTTACATAAACCATATCTGAAGGAATTATATCTTTATCTGGCTGCATGATTCTTCTCTTAACATCTGCAAATGTATAACCAATTCCTAAGTTATAATCTCTTCTGGCTTTCTTAGAAGTCTTACCATCAACCTCCTTCATTGCCGGATGATGGTAAGATACATACTCTCCATGTTTTTCAGACTGACCTATGCGCATGTCATAGCCCATTCTTTTCATTTCATCAAAGTATTCCTGCAGATTGTTTGATACGGATACTGCCATGTCTATATCAAGTCTTATTATCTTTTTCCATGTGAACTTGTCTGCTTTACCTGCAGAATGTTCTGCATAAGACTTTCCAACTCTCTTGTCAGATTTATCATATTCAAGTCTGCCAAGCCCATACTTTTCTGTTATTTTATCTGTCACAGGTTGTATATATTTCTCCCAGTCACCATTAACATATCTGTACTTGCTTCCGTCCAATCTTCCTACAGAATTAAAAACAATATGGCAGTGCATATGTTCATGGTCGTTATGAACAGCGAAGACATATTCGTAGCCGTCACCAAAGTAAGCTTCGCAAAATTCTTTGCCTACTTTATAGCATGTTGCTTCATCACATGCTCCCGGAGGAAAGGATATTACATAGTGATATCCCTGACGGCCATTCTCTTTTCCATACTCTTTCTTAGTATTCATCATGCAGTCATATATTTCATCAGGAGTCACACCTGAATTGCTTCCAACCCATAACCCACCTTCTGTTTTATCCGGATTCATTATGTACTTAATGGAATTAATAAGATGCTGTGATGCTTTCCCTTTGGGTGCTTCCTTTATATTCTTAAGAATTGTTGTCGCCATCTATTGCCTCCAGTCTTATTTTAATATCATCAATTTTTTCATCTGCCTGGGTAAGAAGCTCTTTCATGTGTTCTGCAGAATCCTTGTCATTGTACATGGTAAGTCTTAAAAGTCCTTGATGAAATTCTGTACGAAGTTTACGAAGCTCATTCATTATTTCCTTCAACTGTCTCTCATTATTTTCATAAATAAGCTGCGACCTCATGAAGTCACTTTTTCTTAATCCATCCGATTTTTCCTGTGCCTTTTTGTAAAGAGCATCAAATTTTTCATATTCATTTTCTGTCATTCGTACGATGATTCTTACACTGTGTCTTCCTTCTTTTTTATCCATACATTTCCTTTCCGGTAAACAAAAATGGAATGACATCTATTACTGCCACTCCATTTTTATTACGCAAGTATTAATATGTCTGGTGATTATATGTAACGGAATCTGTCACATTTTCTGTTATACTTTCATGAACAGTTTCAGATTTATTTTCATGTGGAACTGTTGCGCTTTCATTTGCCATAGCAAGAAATTTATTAAGCATTTCTTCTGTGACTTCTGTTCCAAGTTTTTCTTCCAGAGTAGAAATAAAATTCTCTCCACGCTTCTGTTTCTCTTGTAACTGTAATATACGCTGCTGCTTTTTCAGTTCAGCAAGTTCCTTTTTCTTATCAGAAATAATTTCCTGATGCTTATTGATTTCATTTTCAACCTTTTCAATTTTTTTAGATAATGCTGACAGTGTCATATTCTTTCAATCCTCTCTTTCTCATTTCATCATTTACTATCTGCTGTCGGAGTCTTAGCTCATCTCTCTGCGGAGTTGTCATATGTGCAAGACTTTTAATTATCCAGAGTGTTTCCCTGCCGACATATTTCTTTGCAACTCGTTTCTCGCACTCCGCAATCATTTCATCAAATGTTCCATCAAAGTCATACCAGACAAACACAAGCTCATCACTCGAAATCATTATTTTTTTATCCAGAACAGAAAATTTTGCAATGATGTTTTCTGCGTTCCTTAGCAAAGCTCCCTGGTTCTTTTCTATATCCAAAGTCCAACAGAAATTATTCCAGCCATTGTTAGAAGGGAGGCTTGCCGGAATCCTTTTTGTTACATGCTGTGTGTAGTATCTTATCTCATCCAGTGGAGCTTCTACATACGGCTCTCCAAAAAATCCTGCGTTACTGGGACACTCCTTTGATGGTTTTGCTGTGAAAAGTTTTAACAGATTTTTTTCATTTTCTGTTATGCTTTCAAAGCTGCCACCTGATAATTGCATCTTGATTTTTTTAACATCCTCTTTCAGATTTTCAATTTCTTCCCTGAGATTTTTCCTTGCTTCCTGAGACAAGTTATCCTCATCCTGTTCAATAATTTCTTCCTCATTTTCTGTCTGGTCTGAAAATTTATCCGTTGAAATATTGTCAGAAATTTTCTTTACCATTTCCATAAAGGATTCTGTTGAATCATCATTTTCTTTATCCGTTTTTATTTTCCTTAGCGTAAGTTTTAGAAGTGTATCACACATCTTACTTAAGCTCATGCCATCAGGCTGAACACTCTTTAATTCTTCTGCTGTATCGTCTGATATTCTGATTGAAACTGACATAATTTTTCTCCTTCCTGATTTGATTTTGATTCTGTTTTCAGGTGATGCAAAGTGCATCTTAATTAATGTACCAGGTGATGCAAAAGTGCATCTTGATGTGATGCATGATGCAAAGTGCATCACCCCTATGCTGCAGTCTGCATCACCCTCAATCCCAGTGCTGCACTGATGTGATGCAATATCCACCGTTTGCTGCAGTCTGCATCACTTTTTCCACCGTTTTATGTACTTCTTTTTGCAAGATACGCATTTTGTCATACAAAATCGCCCCTTAAAAAGTGGCTTGCAACCTTGTTAGGGAGTATCCCTAAGACCCTCTGGCACAACACATGACAATCATATTCACATTTTTTCTTTACACTTTTATTTTTTGTCATGTAATTTTTCTCCTGAAAATTTTTAAAAACCGAAACGGTAATTTAAAATTTTCCGTTCCGGTTTTTGGTATTTTTGAAAAATATTTTTAGTGAATCCTTTTAAAAAACCTTTCGACTTTTTAATGGAATATAGATTACTCTGTATAATTTTTCATGTAATTTTTCAATGCTTCTCTCAAAGAAATATCTTCATGGTCTTTCGCATATCTGTAGAACTCATCAAGAAGATTGTTTGATGTACTCATCCTGACAAGCTTGATATTTTTATTGTTCTTCACCTCGTCTCTTAAGTATGAAGTGATAGTTTTTTTCATTTCAATCTCTTTACTTCTTGAATATAAAAGTTCCTTTGTGCAGCTCATACACTGCATGAAGAACAACTCATATTCAACATTAATTTTATCTAGTATTTTATCCTGCATGTCATCCTGTCCTTTCACCTTTTAATCATCACTTGCGCTGTCGGCATCTTCTATTCCTTCTACTCTTCCAATGTGAAGCTGATTAGATGTATGCCATTCATCAGTTGCGCTGTATATTCCGATTGGGTCACCTGCTTCAAAAACTTTCCCATTACCAATGTAGATTGCAACATGCCCTATCTCGCCATTAGATGTTTCATTTTTATAAAAAATCAAATCTCCCGGCTGGATATTTTCTGCTTCAATTTCTTCGCAGGCTTCGTACTGGTCTTTCTCTAATCGTGGCAGATTTATTCCTGCTTCACCATAAACATATTGAACAAGACCTGAACAATCAAAGCCACCATCATCAGGTGAACTTCCTCCTGATATGTAATCCCAGCCTGAATATTTCATTGCTTCATCAATAATCTTCTGCACCGTTGCATTATCATAATTGTATATGTACTGATTAACGAGCTGTGCATAAAACATATTGCCATATGCATAACGCCAGCCACCATTGTAATTAATGGCAATCTGATTTTTATAAGCAACCTGTTTCCCTCCGGATTTTTCTTCAGCAAATGCTATTGCCAAATCAAGTGTATATACCTTGCCGTTTTCTGCAACATAATCAATAAATCCTGTTCCAAAATTGTATGCCTGTATTGCAGTATTTATATCGCATTCCTTTTCAGATGCTTTCATGACGCATGAAGCAAAATATTTTGCTCCCTGTGCAATCGACTCCTGTGGTGTCTTGAAGCTGTTAGGTGGAAGTCCTGCGGATTCTGATGACTGCATTACATCAGTTCCAATTCCGTGTGACTCAACTTCCATTATCGCAAGAAGATAATTCACATAATCTTCTATCTGTTCATTGACTGCAGCGTCTTTTACATCCTGCGTATAACTTATTGTATTATCTGATAATAGCTGTCTGTATAATCCTGCAATGACCTGTGCAGATGATGCATCCTTAACAGCTCCGGCAATTGATGATATAAGTGCAACAAGAAGAGAAACAATAACTATAACAACGGCTAACACGATAAGCAGAGGAAGAAGAATAACTCCAAGCTGTGATATCAAAGCAGCCGCAAATGCCATGATAACTGCTGTTATTTTTTGTATCGTTCCCATCCCCGACTTAGATATTGCAATATCTGACGAATGCTCCGTCTGATAATCTGTCGGGTCTGATTCAGGCTGTGATGATGCATCCTTTAATGTATCTGCATATTTTTTCACTGCCTCTGTTGCTTCTTTGGCTATCTCACTTGCTCCACCAGAACCGGCAGCCGCACCTGTCTGTGCTGCTGTCTTTGCTCCATTTTCAGCAGCTTTTTTTGCAGTCTGCTCTCCGGCTTTTTTGGTATTTTCCATTGCAGAATAAGAAGCCTCCTGCTCATTTATCCTGTATGAATAATTTTGATTATCTGTATAAGGCTGTTCATTCTTTTTATTTTTCTCATCAAAAAAAGTGACGGAATCCGTCACATTTTTTGATAACAATTCTGATTGTGCATCCAGCTTCTTCTTAAATCTTTTATATTCAGGAGACTGTTTGAACACCTCAAATGCTCTCTTCTGCTGTGAAGGTGAAAGGGAAGAAAACGCTTTGTATTCTTCCTTTGTCATGTAATTTTCTACAGACAGTCTTTCATATTCTGGCTTGGGAATCTTAAGACCGCTTTTCTTTATTTCTTCTTCAACCGGATTAAGAATCTTCCTTGTCGAACCAAACTGTGGTATTGATTTTACATTTACTTTTTCATCAGCAAAATTAATCCCCATAAGCAGCCTCTTTCATTTTTTCCTTTCGAGCCTTTTCCGCTTTCTCATGGAAGTTCGTAGAGAAAACTTCATACAGTGGATTATCCTTGCTCATAAGACTGTCAAGAATTATAACCTTCTTGCCCCATACCATTACAGACCTTCCAGGTCTATCACTTTTTAGGGCATCATATTCTGCCTGGGTCAAATCCTGAATTTTTGAAAGCCTTTCCGCATCTTCTCCTACCTGCTGGAAGAACATCTTATACCCACAATTCTGAAACATATCCCTTAAATCAGGATTTTCCAGTGCTCGTGTAAGATTCTGCATGGCGAGTGTAACAATACCGCCAAACTTTCTGTATGTGATTACAGCATTAAGAAGTATTTGTGCTGATGAAGCATTCCTGGTTACAACCTGTGTTTCATCCACAACAAGTCGTGTAGCTTTCTGCAGTTCCTGATTGTAGTTCATCCTGATTGAGAGGAAGAACATAATTGATATCATTACTGGCTGCCAATAATTTTCATCAACATTCTTAAGACCAAATGCTACAAGTCTATAAGTACTTATATCTACATCTGATGGATATGCAAACATATCATATACACCATCTGTATAACTGTAGAGGCAGTTTACCATCTCATGAATAATCTTTTTATCATGAACATTTTCGTTATTATCCTCAAGTATCATTAACTCCTTACGGACATCTTTAATTGTAGGCTGTATAAGATTATTACGGCTAAAAACCTTGTCATACACATTCTGTACTGCCTGCTCAATGAAGTTGCTGTGTTCCTGTGTATAGACTATCTTTTTCATTATGGCTTCGGTAAAGCTTGTCGCCCATTTTGTTACATCTGCTATGAACAGCTCTCTGTCCTTCTTTGTGCCGGCTTTAAACAGACTTAATGGTACTTCCATAGGATTTATATGTATATCTGATTTAGGAGTAAAATCAAGGAACAGACCACCATACATGGCACATACATTCTGTGTTTCATTTTGTGGGTCTATTATCTGGAGGTCGTCATCTGTGGATAGAAGTGTCTGTGTTATTTCTGTTTCCTTAATAAGAAAACTCTTTCCTGCTCCTGTCGGTCCGATAATTATTCCCTGAGGTGATGTCAGTGACTTTCTGTTAGCAAATACAAGATTCTTTGTAGTATTGTTAATTCCGTAAAATATCCCACCCGGCTCTGTTACTTCCGGCGCAAAAAACGGCTGTAATGCTACAAGTGAAGATGTATAGAAGCTTCTCATCTTCTTTACCTGTCTGACACCTGTTGGGAGTGCTGTGTTAAATGCCTTAAGCTGCACATAGTTATATGTTTCAAGATATGCACCGACATTTTTGGCTGTACGCTGCATTGATTCTATTCTTGCAGCAAGCTCATCCTCACTTCCTGCAGTAACAACAACCAAAAGACCTGCCTGTATACATTCCTCAGAATCATCATCGAGCTGGTCCATATATCCTTCAAGCTCTGCTCTCTTTTTCTTCTTACTATACGAGATTCCTGTAACAGCCTGATTATTGCTTTTCTTGGAATCCGCTTCCTGGCTTATTGCCCTCTCGTTATTACCATAAGCACTTCTTAGCATGCTTCTTGTTACAGAGTGTTCCACAGGCGCATAATCAATGGTAACAAATGACTGGTAAGAAGTATCAGATATTGTATGTATGAGCTTTCCATCATCAAGTGCAGTATCAAAGTCTCTCGCAAACAACACTGATACATATGTGTCATTATTAAACATCATGAAATCCCTATACTGGTCTACTGACACAGGAATAACATCATACAATGCATCATGGTTGAAATCATATTCCTTCTTCTCTTCCTGGTAGAAGAAATTACGAATCATATTCAGTCTCTGTTCAGCCTTCATTGGAACTATTATGCTTCTCATTGCGCTAAACAGTCTTTCCAGTTCTGTATCCATTCCAAGAAAATAGCTTCTTGCCTCATCATATGTCCTTGTTCTGACTGTAATTGTAAGCGTAAGCACCCGGTTCAAATCATGAAGGTCAGAATTTTCCATCTTTTCCTTAATCCACATGCTTATGCCTTCGCTTACCTCCGGATAGTCACTTCTGTTAATGTCGGTAAATATATCATTAACGAACTGTGTCATATTCTGATATTGATTTGACACTGTTATCTTAAATGATGTACTCATTCCCTTTAAAAAATCCATTAATGAAAGAAGGACATTTGCCTTGTCCTCATCATCTTTGTTTACATATGATATGTCTGTGAATGTGTAGCACCTGTCATAAAGTACAGCTCCTTTGCTATTTTCAATCTGGAAAATGCCATTAGGATATGCCTTATGAATGAACAATGCTTCTCTGGTATTTTTAGGTGTTTTTACCGGCGCTGTTGTAAGTGTTATGCTGTCGCTGAATCTTTTAGCCGGATTCATATAAAATGCCACGGTTAAGCCCCCTTCCTTTTTCTCTTAGCTTTGTCCTTATTGTTAATGTTTCTTATGATTTGAAATTTTCTGTCTGGTTCTGTCTCTTCCGATTCATACAGAAGTCTTTTAGTATTGCCTGTATACATATATTCTTTTACAAGCTCTTTGACAGATAAGTAACCCTGATACTTGTAAAATCCTATAAATATGACAGGTGCAGCTACCGGCACAGCACAATATATTGCTATGGTAAGCGGTATCTTGAATCCAAGCACAAGTACGGCTACAACCGCACCTGCACATATAAATCCTTCTGCTATATGTACAATATCTGTCATTGAAAAGCCCTTCCAGAAATCGTTTTTATATTCCTTCAGGAAGTCTTTATTAATATTAATTTTCATACATTGTCCTTTCGTCACATTATCTTAAATCAAATGCTCTCTTTAAAAAGTTATCGCTTGACTTTACTGCAGTTGCCATAAACGGCATAAATATAAACGATAATATTACTGCCACTGCACCATCAAACCATGAAGCAAGCAGACCTGAATTACACATGCCTGTCAGTGCTGCATTAAGACCGCTACAGAGCTGCATTACAAGTGCAATTACTATTATCTGCAGTGTACTTGTGAGAAAGCTTTTAAACCATGCTATCGCAGAATTTTCAATTCCTCTTCCACCTGAAAGTGTTGACAATGCAAGAGGTGCAACCGATATAAGCATGAAAAGATTAAGAAATCTTCCAAGTACTTCTATAAGGACTGTTATTGAGCAGACACCTGATATAATAAGATATATAGGTGCAAGCATTATCATTGCAAGTCGGAATCCTGCATCATAATCTCCACCTATTACTGTAGGAACTCCCTTTGGCAGCAACACTTTTGTTGTTGTGATTGCAAAACCTGTAAATTCCTGCATTATATCCAGACTGTTTACCATAAGGATATTTGCGACAATAAGCTTAATAAAAAGTTCTATCCATGCTTCCATTGTTATTCCTTCTTTCAGATTGCTTGCCTGCCGGCAGAATCCTACGAGAGTAAATATATTAAGGAACGCTGCACCCATCGAAAGGAACAATGGAAATACTGTATTCTTAACATAATCCCACGCTCCTACATTTCCATCAAGTCCAAGAAACTGTAAAAAGGCATTAGCTGCAGGTGTAGTAAACGAACTTACATTTTTACCCATAAGCGTATATGCTATTCCCATAACAAAATTCCATAGTTCCTGTGCTATTGTGTAAATAGAACCACCTGATAAAAGGTCTATAACCCATTGCGGAGCTGCCAAAGCTACCGGATTAATTAATATGTTCACTGGTTCTCCTTTCCTGTTAAAAAGGACAGATTCTTTTTATAGAATCTGTCCTGCATCATTTATGTAAAAACATAATGTATTGCTCCCGTTCACGAGCGTTAATACATATTTTTATCCAAGAATTGCATTAACAAGCTGTGGAGCAAGTGTCATTACAAGGCCACCACCTACTCTTTTAAATCCCATAGCCTGCATTGTTCCTTCCTGGCTCTGCATTGACACACCTACTTCAAAGAATGCCCATAACAGGATAATTGCTCCTATCGAACTTACCATTGCTGTAACAATTGCTATAAGATTATTAAAAGCACCTGTAACAATTGCTGCTCCATCCGTTGCTCCCTCTTCTGCAAATACCGTCAGTTGAGGAACAAATATAAATATGCTTACAAATGCAGCTATCAATAAAAACTGCATTGCCTTTCTCTGTGTTTCACTCAATTTTATTTTCTGTTTTGTCATACTTTTTCCTTTCTGCCTATTGGCTGTGACGGAATCCGTCACTTTTTTACATTAAAAAAGAGCCTGTATCTTTTTGACACAGACCCTTACTCCTATTTATCTCTTCCAACATATTTACCGACTAAAAATACACCAAGTCCTGCAAGTACAATAAACATTACAAAGAATATCATGCCGAACCATCTGTTTAATGCAGCCGGGTTGATACCGACTATCAGTCTTGATAATACCATGCACAAAACAAGTGCCACTATAACTACTACTATTAATGCCAATACTTTAACCGGGCTTATTCCTCTTCTCATAAAACTACCTCGTTTCTTTTATAATTTATTCTATTAATGCGCCTGTAACATAACCACTATCCAGTGTTACAGATATTCTTCTGTCCCCATACATGTATTGTAGGATTCCTGTTGCTGTGTCTGACCTGTAATCCGTTGAAACTTCTGTGTCTGCGTTTTTAAATGCATCTTTAACTGTTGCATAAGTAGCCGTGGTGGAAAGCCCCATAAATGTTGAACCTTCTTTTAATTCCACAGCAATTGCATAACAATCAGAAGTGTTACCGGCTTTAGTGTTGTATTTAATCATTATCGTACTCTTATATGCATCCATATACATATCAAGTGTTGCTGTTTCACTTGATAATGTATTACTTACATATATATAACCCAAATCTTTGATTGAAGCTGCCGCTACAGGATACTTGAATGTATTGCCATTCAACTCAAATGTAAATGCCTTGCTATTCTTATCATAAGAAAAGCTCTTAACAGACTCTGTCTTTTTTACCGGGCTTGTAGCTGCTGTGCTTGAAACTGCCTGAGATGTAGTTCTGGCTGCGCTGCTGCTCTCTGCTGCTCTGGTCTCTTCAATTAATTCTTCTGTTATCTTTGCTGTCTTCTTAGGAATTGTAATCTTTCCACCAAATGCAAAATATAATGCACTTCCTACCATGAGCAAGATTACAATTGACAGAATAAGATTTATTGTGAATCCGGCTTTTGCAAAACTCTTCTTATTCTCATTCTTATCTTTCTTCCTGACAGCAAAAAAGATAAATCCAACAACAGGAATAGCAGACATTAAAGAATATATGTACCATTCCTTTTTAGGTACCGCCTGCTTGTTCTCAGCCCGCAGTTCAGCAACTATCTGTGCAAGCTGCTTTTCTTCCTTTTCCTTAAATGTATCTGGAATCATATCAGGAGTAAGGCTTTCTGTAACACCGTCTGTTGCATCCGCTTTTTTGGCATCTGTCACTGGTGAATCTGTTGTATCCTGACTGTCTCCATCTTCATTTGTGACAGATTCCGTCACATTGTCTTCCGGCACTTTTTCAAGCTTTAGTCTGCCGGATTTGTTTTGCTTCATGTTGTTACCGCATGAACTGCAGAACATTGCTTCATCCGGATTTTCTGTACCGCATTTATTACAGAACATTATTGCTCTCCTTTCCGCTAAAAAAGGCAGATGCAATTAAGCACCTGCCATATGTGTGATATATTTTTTCCTTATCCATCCTGTCTGTCCATCAGGATAGCGTGACGGATTCCGTCACATTTCTAATTCTTCTGATTTCTGCTCTTTTTTGCCATTACAAGGCTTACCATAACTGCAAGTGATATTAACGCAAGTAAAGCATATCTATATACATTACTTGTATCACCAGTCTTTGGAATATCTGGCTTAGGAGTATTAGTAAGCTTAACTGTTTCTTCAATACAAACTGGTGCATTATCACTATACTTGAGAACTACATCATAAGATGTTTCATCAAGAATATATCCATTAGCAGCCTTTGTTTCAATTACTGTGTAATGGATATCTTCTTTATACGAACCGTCTTTATTGTATGTACAAATTGGAAGAAGCTTACTCTCAGCATAACCATTTTTATCTGTTGTTAATGTATCAAGCACTTTTCCATCTTTGTCTCTTATCTCAAACACAACCCCTTCAATCGGACTTCCTGTTACAGAATCAGTCTTATTGATGATGATTCTTCCAACAGCCTGTTCATCCTTCATGATTACTTTCTGAATTTCAGATGTTTCAGTTATTTCAAAAGTGACATCAACAGCCACCTTATAACCATAAGGAGCTGATTCTTCACGAAGTGTATATTTACCAACTGGAAGTCTTTCAATTACATGACTCTTTCCTGCTTCTGATATCCAGCTTTCTACAATCTTACCTTCTGAATCTATCACAGAAAGCTTTGCTCCTGGCAGTTCCTTTTCACCTGTAATATCTGTTTTTGAAAATTCAACCTTAATAGGTATATTTTCAAATGCAGCCTCAAGTTCAATAACCTTTACATTATCTCCCTTATATGTTGCATCAACATCAATCACCTTATCGCTCTTAACATATCCTGCCGGAGCTTCCAGTTCTTTGACATAATACTGTCCGAGTGGGAGGTCTGATGTAAATGTTACCTTTCCGTCTTTTCCTGTAACAGCCTTTTCTATCTGTGTATCAGCATTGACAATTACCTTACCGTCTGCATTAACGATATCTTCCTTAGTAAACAAGCCAAATACTGCACCTTCAAGAACTTTCTTTGTTTCAGAATCAGTCTTAATCACAGAAATCTGTACTTTCTGTCGTTCATTTGTAACATTCATTCCTGCATATACAACATTAGTATTCTGGTCGATATATGAAATGTCAGCTTCGATTGGGGTGTTATCAAGAATGAAACCATCAATCGTCTTAGTCTCTATAAGATAATACTTACCACAAGGAAGATTATCAATTCTTGCGATACCCTGCTCATCTGTTACGATAGTACTTATCTTATCTCCTGCCTTATAATATACCGTGTTAAGACCATCTACGCTAAGAATATCTTCTTTCGCATAAACATCAAATGTTACTCCTGAAAGATTACGCTTTAAGAAATTGAAAACGAAGTTATTCCAATATTCCTTCCTGATAGTTGCATCAGAAACAATTTCTCCATCTTTAGTTACAACAATTGAGCCTCTGGCTACCTCATCCTTCATATTTACATGCTGGACTTCTCCGGTATCCTTGACCGTAAACTGAATATCTGTTGCCTTTAGATATCCATAAGGAGCGTATTCTTCTCTAAGAGTATATGTTTCTCCAACAACAAGTCTCTTAATTACATGTGCTTCTCTGGCATCAGATGTCCATGTATCAACTACATTTCCGTTCTTATCCAATACAGTAAGCGTTGCTCCTGTCAATTCCGAACCATTAGTAATATCTGTCTTAGTAAATTCAAAATGTGTTGGACTATTAAGGAACTCTGCAGAAAGCTTTACGCTCTTAACATTCTGACCCTGATATGCTGCAGTAAAATCTATTACTTCATCATTTGAGGCATAGCCTGCTGGCGCTTTGATTTCTTTAGCATAATATGAACCAAGTGGATAATCTTTTACAAACTGGATTAATCCATTTGAATCTGATACTGATTTTTCAAGCAGAGTATCTTTGCTTACAATAACCTTACCGTCAGCATTAACTATGTCCTTAGCTGCATATAACCCAAACTCTGCACCTGCAACCGGTTTTCTTGTTTCTGAATCAAGCTTTGAAACAGATAACTCTACTTTCTGTCTATCGTTTGAAAATGTCAAAGCTTCATTTACAACAGGAGTCTTATCATCAACATAAACTAATGTCACTACCTGTTCATCCGGATTTAATACAAAGCCGTCAGGAGCTTCTACTTCAACAACTTTATACTTGCCAAGAGGAAGATTGGTTGCTGTTGCCTTTCCATCTGTCCCGGTAACAAGTGTTGTTACAAGTTCCCCTTTGCTGTAATGCTTGTTTCTGTTACCAGCAGTATCCTTCTGATTATCTGCTGTATAAATATCCTCAGCAGCATAAACCTCAAATTTTGCACCTGAAAGAGAACCTTCTCTATATGTAAATCCTTTCTCATCAGGATTTACATATAATCCGCCCTTATATTCATCAAGAACTTCACCGACCTTTGTAACAGTAAGCTGTCCTGTAACCGCCTTATCACTCTTTTCAACAAGAATAAATTCAGCTTCGCCATCTGCTGTATAAGTATCTTCTGATACAGTAAATTGTACTGGTGTTGAATCTAATACATAACCGTCAGGAGCTTTAGTCTCTACAAGCGTATAATTGCCCTTAAGAAGCTTTTCTGCTGTATATACACATCCATTCTCATCAGTTGTAAAGCTGTCAATTGTCTGCATTCCACTTGATGTCATTATATTAAATGATATCTTTGAACCATTATCATCATACAATTCAAATGTTGTGCCGGCTACATTTACTGTATTACCTGTATCAGCATCTTTTTTTACCATCTTGATATAGAACTCAATAGGTGAATCTTCCAGAATCTTGTGATAATTAGCATTATTCTCACTGATTGTTATTTCCATGTCATCAACAAAATAGTACTTATTATTACCTTTTGTCTGATGAACTGTGTATGTACCATATGGCAGACGCTTTGTAATGGCATAACCATTGGCATCTGTTGTTATTGTCTGTCTTGATTCCTCTGGAGCTGCATCATAACTTCCTGCAGATGTGAGATAGATTTCAAATTCTGCATCTGGTTCAGATGTCTTTACTGTACTACCACCCAAGAACTTCTGAATAGATATAGTTCCTTCATATGGTGTTTCCTGTGCAGCGTTGTCGTCTGTTGGAAGGTTGGTTGTTCTGACTGTATTATTACCCGAATCAAGAACTGTCTGTGCTACATATACTGTGTCATTAAGCAAATATCCTTCTGGAGCTTTAGTTTCCTGAAGTGTAATTGTTCCTAAAGGCAATGTATACATTCCGCTAATATCTTTAACAAGACCATCTGAACCAGTTACTAAATAATTATCAGCTAAAAATATATATCCTCTTTCATTTGTCCTAAATATCCATGTATACTTAGCTTCATTTCCCGCAATTGCCGGGTCTATGTCTGATAAAATGTCATAATACTTTACTGTATATTCTGCCCCTTCAAGTCTTGTATCACCAGAACCATGTCCATCTGCAGTCTGTTTCTTTAACAGTAATGTGATAGGGTCATTACCTGGCATATCTGATATTGTCTCGGTGTAGCTGTCCTCAGAATCGAGCGTTATTGAACGCACCTCATCATTAATAAGGAAGCCCTTTGGAGCTTTGGTTTCCTTAAAATAAAGAGTTACACTGTCACCTTCTCTGAATGTAGTGCTGTAATAATCTGTATATCCATCTTCACCTGTTGTTAATGTATCAAGCAAATCTGTACAGTCTGCATCAGAATATATAGATATTTCTGCTCCGTCAAGACTGTAGCAGCTATTGCCATCAGATATAGAAGGCATTGCTGACTCTTTATGGAATCTTACGCTTCCCGTAAGTTCTATTGGAGGATTATAAGCTTCTTTATATACAGCAATATTCTGACAATCATGGTCTGGGTCTGATATATATATAACTGTGCAATCCCAGTCACCAGTACTGATATTTGCTGCAACATTAAGCAGCTCCATACAAAGCTGATAACCTATCTTTGAATCATCTCCAAGTGCCATAGCGCCACTATATGTTGTATTCCAGTCGTCATTACCCATTGCTAAAGCAACAGTATGATGAGCAATGATTGTTCTGACATCTTCGGAATAATCTCTTAAAACGCCCCATTCTTCATCATCCCATCCATTACCTAGTGACCAATATATTACTCTTGCAACTGTATCGTTTGTGTATTCTGTTGAATCATAATAGTTAGTACCTGTTCCTGGTGTTGCTTTGTTTGGTGACGCACAAAGTCCCCAATATGTATCGCCACTAGGGTCTGATACGGTAAATATATTAGTTCCCCAATTAGCCATAGCATCATCAATACCGCTAAAGGCTTCCTGATAACTAATTCTATCTGATACCTCCTCAACTGTATATACACCATCTGATGCCTTTGCTGTTACTGGTGACATTCCTGTGATGATTGCTGTTACGGCCATAAATACTGCCAGAATACTTGATATTATTCTTCTGGATATTGGTATCTTTTTTCTTTTTACTCTTTCCATTATTTTACCTTTCTGTGACGGAAGCCGTCACGCTGACTCTGTTTAACTCTTACCCTTTTATCTGCTTGGTGGGTCTCTTACACTTTTCACGCTGCTTCTCCTTCCTGATTTTTCTGCACCAAAAAAGGAAACCCCTACCAAATTTAATCTGGTAAAGATTTCCTTATTTTTATTATGCAAGTTAAAACCTTGAACTATTAAATTGTATGTGACGGATTCCGTCACATGGAAAAACCGAAGCAGTTTTGCGAGGACTGCTTCGGTTCGAGCTGATTACTATTCCGACAATTACAACCCGGAAACAAGAAGTCATTCCTTACACTTCTTGCAAGTATAGAGTACCACATCTAATTAGTCCAATCTAGTCCAGTTTAGTCCAATTTTCAACTCATTCTTGACAAATGAGCATGTGATGTTCTCAGGCTTATTTACTGGGATTGCAGATTTTTGAGTTTACTAATAATTTATATATTAAATTCATATTAGTTTAACAAGATTGTACTTTTTTCAATACAATAGTTGCCAGATTTGAGGCATAAAAAAAGAAGGGGAATAGAGCAAATCTGCTTTATCCCCCGAAAGATGTAACGGATTCCGTCACAATTATTTAGTTGCTCCACACGAACATATATAGCTGATTACTGTCTCATCATACTCTGCTGTATCTTCTACCCAACGCTTTTCTGTTACAGTTTCTTCGTGTGTTTCTTCTTCATGGTGAATAGTATCTACCTGCTCATTTCTGTATAGTACTGTACTTCTACCACATTCATCATATCCTTCATCTATCCTATTCATAGAATGCTCCTGATAATCCAAACCATTTTCAAATTCTTTACCACATCCTAAACATTTAACTGCATATGCTCTATATTCATACACAGGTTCGTTCCAAGCCGCTTTATCTACCACGGTTTTTGTTTCAACAACAACATCTTCATAATGACCTGTTGCGTTATGGTGTATTCTTGTTGTAACTGGACTCCATGTATGTGTATGCTCTGGTACAGTTGGTGTAGCTGGTGTTGTGTCAGAAGTATTGCTGTTATTTCCATTATCCGGCTTATTATCAGGAGTTGATGTTTCTTCTGTATTTGCACTATTGCTCTCCCCTGATGGCTTTGTACCTGGAACATCAGATGTGTTCTCATTCTGTCCGGCATTATTTGTTTCCTGTTTATCACCTGCAGTATCATTCTTAACAACCTCTGTTGTTGTATTCTTGATTTCATCAGCAGAGATATCACCAGAACCTTCATTGCTCACTTCTGTTTCCTGGCCGTTATCTGCCACAACCTTTGCTGTTCCTTCAACGGCAGCTTCCTTAACTTTGAAACCTCCGCCATCTGTCTTTTCAGCAGTTCCGGTCACTTTAACAACATTTCCGGCAGAATCCTTTCCTTCAAATACCATTTCGCCATCCTCGTTAATTGTTGCATCTCCGGTAAGTGTAACAGTATTACCATCTGCATCCTTAACCTGCATCTGTATGTCTTTTGCTTTTGCTACAGTTGCACTCTCTGTAGACTGTTCTATATTTCCGACTGCATTATTACCTGCAGTATCTTTTTTTGCTCCGCAGGCTGTCACCGCTGCAAGTGATAATACTGTAAGCCCTACTATCATATATTTTCTAATCTTATCCATCTTAATCATAATAACTTTTCCTTCCTATCTGGTCTTATCAGATGTGACGGATTCCGTCACAGTCTTGGTCTCCATTCCAAATCTTCTTCTGGTTCTTCATTTTTCTCTTCAATATAATTATCATATTCTGTCTCATATAAGAGATATGGATTATCAAGGATATCCTCATCTACTATTTCCTCAATCTTCTCTTTTAACTTTGGAATATCTTTGCTTATTGACTCTTTTATAATATTATAATCAATTTTACCATATGAATGGACTATCCTGTCTCTCATACCCTTAATCTCATATAATCTTAACTCTTGATTATCAAAAAATGTTCTGTCAATATCTCTTATCTGTGCGCAATGTTCTCCAATCTGCACAAAACACATATTTATTGCATACTGGCTTTTCTTGTCAGTAAAAATCAACGGATAATTATAGTCTGATTCACTGCATATTTCCAATATATCCTCTATATATGAGTGTATATATGATAAGTTAAACATCAATCTGGTTTTGCTATTCATTCCCATATACTTTTACCTTATCCCTTTCTATACTTTTAGGCATTATCTCATATGCCTCTTTCTCGCTTATTACATCAACATTTTTTCCAAATTCTTCCTGAAGGAAATAATACAACCCAAAAAACTCCATTCCAACAGCTCTGTTAAGAACAATCATAAAATCAATATCACTATTTTCTGTTGCTTCTCCTCTTGCATATGAGCCGAACAGATATGCTTCTTTTACAAAATTTTGCTTTTCAAATACCTTCCGGCATTTATCTTTTATTTGTTCTATTGTGTATATCATGTCTGCTCCTTTCTGCAATAGCTGTGATATGTGACGGAATCCGTCACATATTTAATAATGACCTATAAAATACACTCCACCTATAACAATTTTTTAATCTTCATTTTCTTCCTCTGATTTTACATATTCTATTAATTGAATTTTCTTCTTAAGCTGTTTCAGGTCATTAAAAATCGTAGATAATATAATTACAATAACAACTACAAAGGTCAATCCAATTGCTGATGCAATTATTAAGCATATCATAAAAGTGTCTTGAGAATCATTCATATAGTTATCGTATTTTATTGCTGTACTCAAAAATAAAAATATTTTTTCCCATATATTCATAATTATTGAAACAGCAATTGTTATAATAACCAAAGTAAGAATGTTCTTTTTGTGTTCATATTCAGCTTTGCAATTAAAATATTCAAAGTTAAGTTCAGCCTTATCCATTGATGAATAATCTTCAAGCTGTTTTCTAAATATTTCTAATTGTTTATTTCTTCTCTCCTGATATGTAAAAGACATTACCCAGTTCTTAAACTTATTCTCTGACTGTCTCATATCAACTCCTTTCAATGTGACGGAATCCGTCACATATCAGGTACAATATCATATTTTCATATATCCATATTTCCAGTGATATTGTACCATACTTTTTTAGTTTATTTAATAACTTCCTACAACCATCACAACACTTATAGAACACGTAACAGTGAAAAATGTAAGAAATCTATAATAGTATTCTTTTGGATGTTTAGGTAAATCCAAACTGTAAAAACCTGATATTGTTGTATTCAATACCGTACTTATTGCAAATACTTCTGATGTTAAATTTCTAAAATGCATAGAAACTAAAAATATTAAAAAATTGATACAAACTAACACCATCCGGCTTCTCTTATTATGTCTATCTTTCTTCTTTATTTCTTCCAACACCATTTTTATATCAATAATAATGCTTATCACGATAAATATAATTACAATTATTTTAAATGGTTGTGCCATAATATTTATATCTTTAATCATGCTTTACCTCCTCTGGATATTGTTTTATTTTTCTCCATGACCCTGCTTGCTTCTTAATACTGTAAATAATAGTTATAAGAAATAATGGAGCAAAGGTAACAATATCTGATGCACCCATAGAAAATGCCTTTAAAATCCAACATACTCCTATTACACTATAAAGTGATAGCACTATATTTTTTGTAATATCCCTAAAATTTCTTTCAACAATTGATATTAATAACAGAATTATAGAAAATAATGTAATTAATATAAAAATCAGAACAACTATGCAAACAATTGATATTTCCATCCAATTTTGAGAAAATATATCTTTCAATAGTGCCTTTCCAACATCAATTATTTCTTTACCAGTATTATCCATTGCCTTTCTCCTATCCGAACCGAGTTATCTATAAATCTTCAAAGCACCTAGTATAGTAATAAAAATTTGTTTCAAATCTCCTAATGAACTTATAAAAAGATATATTGTTAATGGTATTGCGAGTATCATTAATCCCCACCCAACAACCATTATTGTTACACTTTCCATTTTAGTACGCTCTCGCTTTTCTTCTTTACGCCTCACTTCTTCAGCTATAATGATTGAAAATGATATTAATATCAAAATAATTACAAAAAGACCAAAGAATGACATACCTGTCATAAAGCACCTTCCTTTCCAATATCACATTAGTACTACATCATGTAAAAAATGCCTACTGCAACCAGATAGATAACAACCAGTATCATGATCGGAATCCATACTGCCTTCATGCCGGAAAATATATCATCTGCAATACTGCTCATTGCTCCCCTGTATGTTCCTGTAAAATACATTATATCTATTGGTTTATCTTCATTAATTTTCTCATGAAGTTCTTTCAGGTCGTGTATATTTCTCATTAGCTTCTTATACCTACGCTTATGAAGAACCTGTTTATATCCGTTGAATGTATTCATGTCGTAGGCTGCACATTTTAACTGCCATTTAATATGCTTCAAGAGACTTGATTTAATATATTGATATTCTATGTTATCCATAGTGTCATACATATACTCATTCCCACAAACCATATGATTGTACCTGTCCAGGTAATCATAATATTTATTTTTCGTCATTGTCTACCATCCTTTCTGTGACGGATTCCGTCACATTATGTTTAGCGGTTAGCAAGGTCATGATTTACTCTGCTTTCCCAGTAAGACGCTCTGGTTGTCGGCGCATTAAATAATGCTTTTGTAAGATATGCTTTGATATTCTTAATGTCGCTGGTTGTGCGTGACATCTGTTCATGTACATATTGCAGGTCAAGACCGTTAAGCTTCATGAAACGCTCCCTAACCATATCTGCCGAATAATCTTCGCCGGAAATGCGGATTGTATCCTTCTGTCGTGTCAGAACTTCGACAATGAGGTTGTAATACTCATCATACCAATCCTTGCACTCCTGCCTCTCAATCATTATGTCGTAATCAATATTTTTCTTAACCAAATCCCTGATATGTGCATATACCGTATTGGCATTTACCCCAGATATCTGTTTCTCTTTCCCAGTCTTATCAATCCTATCAATCTTTCCAGTATGACTGATAGATAGATTAGATTGATTGATAGATGGATTATTATATATATATCTATCAATCTTATCTGTCTTAGTAGATTGATTATTAATATTATTATATATATTATTATCATTCTCTTTATGAGGGTGGTGCAAATTTTGAACCAGTTCAGATTTTGAACCGGTGCAATTTTTGAACTGGTTCATTTTTTGAACCGGTTCAGATTTTGAACCACCTCTTAGGGTAGAATCCCCCTTGCAACCTGCATCTTGTATTTTTTTAGTGTTATTTATATTGCTTAAGGCAATTACTGTGTTAAATCCGGGTGGAGCATTATCAGGATGTCCGGTATCTGCTTTATAAGCTGCTACTGATGACTGGCTATCCAGATATAATACATTATCATTCTGTTTGTCATCACTGCTATATGTATCGCCTTGTTTGACTCTCGAATAGTCCATCACATAAATAATATCTTCCATTCCCTCGTTAGGATACTTCATTATCAGACCGAACTCCTGCAGCTCTCGCATGTATTTGATTACAGAGTTCTTGCTTACTCCCATATCCTTTGTTATTGCATTCAGGCTGTACTTTATATATGCCCTGTTCTTATCGTCTATCCAGTTACGCTTCCTTGATAAGCTCATTCTATCGAGCAGGAATCCATACAGCAATTTTGACATTGCCGATAATCCAGCAAATCTCTCACATGTAAAAAACATTTTTGGTACGCTATAAAAGCTGTACTGTTCAGACTCTTCGCCATAGTAAAAGTCGAATTTCATCATCTCACCTCTCGTCATTGTGACGGAATCCGTCACATATTTATTCATCTCCTCTGAATGTTGCAAGGATATAAATAAGACCTGCAACCGTTCCAATCTTGATAACTGTAGTTACTCTGTCTGAAAATGGAAGATGAAATTTATATGATATAATAAAGAGAATGATAAGAATAACAGCAGCCACAGCTTTTCGTATAGTTGCCTTACTTACCTTTTTTTCATTATCTATTAGTCGCTTCATAATCCACCTCTAAACTGTATATTCTGTCGTAAGCAATTGTTTTAATATGCTTTCCGTCATCCTGGGTGTAATGTAATCCTCTGTTGGTTAATTTAACGACCATGCAGCCACCCATACCACCACCGCTAAATGTATGTATTGTCACGGTATCACCTACTGCAACGGTTGTTTTACCCTGTTCATTAACAATGGTGTAAGATGTTATGTTATTTCCCGTCATCCATCTTATCTCCTTTTCCGTCACTGAACTTTGCAAGTCTCCTGGCATATTCAAGTACTGCTCCGTTGTCTTCCTTAACCTGTACCTCAATTTCATTCTCAATGATGTTTTCCTTTTTGTTATCCATAATGAACTCCTTTCTGCCTGTTGGCTGTGACGGATTCCGTCACAATTATTATTTAAAACTGTACCCCACCGGGAGAATAGACTCTAAGCACATTCTCCCTTTTGTTTTGCAGCTTAACATCTTCAACTTCGTACTTTTCTTCTGTGATTTTGTCTTTATACTGCCCTTTTTCACGCTTGTATCTCATCATGCAGTTGTAACTGCAGAAATATATATACCTTCCACCCAGCTTGTCTCTATACTTGTATGAAGCCATGTCATATTCTTCTGTACAGAATATTTTTTTACATTCCTTACATTTAATGTAACAGTTCTCTTTCTTTTTTCTGTAAACCACCATTCTTCTCCTTCACACTCTCCATATACCTCTCTGTAACTGCGTCTGATATAGAAGCTGCCTTCATCATTGCCATTATCACAAAAACAAAAACCGCAACCGTCATAATGATTCCTACAATAATGTAACCTGTCATATATAACCTCTCCCTTCCGGCAAGCTCCGGGGAAAATCCCCGGATACATTATTTTTCTATTTTCCACACAAGTTTGTTTCCGCATGTTCCACAGCAATTAGGATTAGTGAGGAAAGCGACTGCTCCAAAACACTTAGGACAGCGTCCTATCGCACCTACTCCTGCCAGCTTGTCAGTATCATATTCATCCTTTACGGCATTATCTGGCTCACTTGTCTTATCTGTATTATTATCCTTACTTTCAGAAGATTTATCATCAGGAAGATACTCTGGGTGGTTGTATATGCTGTCCTGCCCTGGTAACTGTTCAGATTGTTCAGCCTGTGTGACGGATTCCGTCACATTGTTGTTTTCGTATGGTCTGTACAATCCCAATCGTTCTGCCCTGCTCACAAAGTCATGCCAGGTAATCTCCTTCTTCCTGTTAATTGCAATTCCTCTTATGGAACAATCGAAAGATAAGTTTGTACCGCCAAAATATTCATGTGTTCTTCCACATCTGTCTTTCAAATAACTTTCCAAAACACTTGCCGGATTATATTTTTTCATATCAGAATTAGATGTAATATGGTGGAATGCAAGCTCTATATCCTTATTAGATGGCTCTTTAAGCTCTTTAACTACCTGCTTAATATCATTTGTCTTAACAGCACCGGTACTAAGTACCTTCGCCTGTTCCTCGTTATTAAGGCTTGCAAGTGTCTTAGCAGATTCTTTTGTAATCTCATTTTTTTTAAATTTATCCATAGATTCATCAGAAAGATTACCTGCGATTGTCTTATACTCCTGCACAACTGTCTTGCTCATATTCATAACACTAGCAAGCTTCTCAACTAATCTTCCACTTGCAGCTTCCGGGAACAATTCCGGATTTTCCTTAAGAAGTCTAGACATTCCCTCTACTTCACGCATAATTTCATAATCAGTCTTCCTGTTGTAACCGTTTGTACTGTATACTGCAAACTCTGCCTGCGCATCCGTCATAACCTTTACATAACATGGAATCATTGCGAACTGCTCTAAGCCTTTTTCCTCTGCTAAATACCTGCAGGCTCTGTATCGTTTATGTCCGGCAAGTATCTCGTATGTATCAGCTCCAGCTTTTCTTACAAGGAGAGGCTGTAATACTTCGCCATCCAGTTCTATTAAGTCAGCAAGTTTTTCAACATCTTCCTGTGGGATATCTCTGTACTGTAGCTTGGATTCTTCCAGCTTCTTAATAGATACAAGTTGTGGATGCATCTTCTTTGTCAGTATCTTTTCTACTGTTTCTGTCTTATCAAAAAAATTATTTAACTTAGGCATTATTCCACCTCCACAATCTGCAGTACTTCATCTGCTAGGTCTTCATAATCTCGATTTACAACGCTTTTACTTCTATGCATAAACAGTGGCTTATGCTTAAGAAGTGCGCTCTGGATTCCTGAATAATCAGATACGCTTGTTTCGAGTACTGGATAATCATGGTTTTCGACCAAATCGCTATAAACAATTCTCTGGCTTCGTAAATTCTTAAGCTTATTTACAAAAACCTTAAAATTAATCTCTCCGCATCTTGTCTCAAGCTTTATAATTTCCTTTATAACCAAATTGAGGTTATCTCTGGAAAAACCATCAAGGGATATTGGGATAATCACCATATCAGATATGGCAAGTGCATTTTCAGTTAAAATACTAGCGTCCGGGTGTGTGTCGATAACACAGATATCATAATCATCAGCAATCGTAGCAAGATGTTTCCCAAGTATGTCTATATCCGCAAGCTCAAGAAACATGATATCGTTAGAGCCTTTTACGAAATCAAGGTTATTAAACCTAGAATGGTATATAGCTTTTCTGATATCAATACCGCCTCTTATCACCTGGTCGATATCTGGCTTACTGCGCTTATGCTTTGATATATCTGCATCAAAGAAGGATGTAAGGTTTGCCTGCATGTCAAGGTCTAATACAAGCACCTTTTTATCCTGTGCTGCATATGTTGCAGCTAAATTGAATGTTGTAGTGGTCTTTCCTGTGCCACCCTTTAAGTTCCATGTCGTAATAATAATCATAGTAATCTGCTCCTTTTTCTATATGTGACGGTTTCCGTCACATATTTATCTGTAACGATTTTTGCCATCATTTAATACAAGTCCATATAGCTCAAGATTCGACTGCTCACTGTCATACATATTTTTTACATTCTGCATTGCGCTTTTTCTAAAATTTAGAATCGAGGTTCTACTTCTATCCAATTCTTTCATCAGAATTTGTACCCCCTCTTTGAAAGAGTGCTTTATGTATAACTGCTCTAATACATACTTCTGTTCCTGTTCCAGGTTGTTATAACATGCCATTATTCTGTAGATTGTCTCCTGGGTCTCAATCAGACTCCTTACATTTGCCAATATGCTTTTTTCCCATTCTTCGTTTAGTTTAAAATATTGTTCTAATACATTCTGCAAATCAACAAGTGTATTTGTCGGTGCGCTTCCGTCTGGCTCTTTGCGTGTCATGGAAGCCGATTCTATCATTCCGACTTCATCCTTACTTTTGAAGATGTTTATAAGTTCAACCTGACAGCTAAGGATAAGCTGGTCATGATTCTTGAGTACATTAACAATGTAATCCTCACTGATTCTTCGCAGCATGTTCCATCTCCCATTTTTTTCTTCGAGCAATCTTGGCTGCGCTCTTACGCTCTGTGTAATTGTTCTGTGCCACTGCAGCATTGTAATCATATTCTGTCATATCATTTAACCTAAGCTCACGATACAAGCTCCAATAGCTAATATTAACCTTAGTTGCTATTTCAAGCATTCCATATCCTTCCTTAAATAATCGCTCAATCTCCGCACGCTTATCTGCATTAAGATAAACATTTTGCTTTCTTTTGGCTGCCAACTCTATCACCACCTTTCTTATGTGACGGATTCCGTCACATTGTTTTTACCACCATTCTAAATATGGGTCTTGTCCCTCATCTCCTTGATTCATTCTGTAGTGAAACCATTCTCCATTGGTATATTTGATACACATGTTTCCTTCATCATCATACCAATGGTCTACCGGTTCTCCTTTATCCCATTTTTCCCAAACTGCCTTATGTTGCTCATAACAATCATTTACAGCATCTTCTATTGCAAGCATATCTGACTGTACAGAGTTATTGGCAATTACGAAAATTTCATCATTAGTCATTTAATCATTTCTCCTCATCTTCAATAAACCAAAAATTTTTCGTTATAGGCTCTGTAACCTGAATGACACATCCAAAATCTCCTGCCCTATACACACTTATATGTTTTGCTTTAATATCCACTACAAGGCTACTATCGTCATATATCTTAAGCCAGTCAGTATATTCAGCTACTTTCTTGTAATGCTCTCCTATTTCAACATTATCAGGTATGATGTAAGCACTGTAATCTCCATCAGAACCAAAAGCTAATAACATAGGTTCTGCTCCATTTTCATTGGAACCAAGTAAAAGTAATGAAGCTATATCACTGCTTCCAATATTCCATTTCTGAAAATCTTTATATGTCCGCATGTTTTCCTCCTTCTTTATATACATTTAAGATATAAGACAACTGTTTTTGGGTATAAAAAAACTAGAGGCTTGTAAATCACCTCTAGTTTTATGTAACAATATTTAATTGTGTGCCTTACGGCTATTGCTTAAGTTACATATCAGGTGTTTACTACCTTTTGTAACTTAATCTTACATCTTACAGCAATTTAATTAATAAACAGCCCTCATTTTATTGTAAGATTTATTGATTTATCTTCATAACCCTCATTATAAAGTTCTCTCATCTGCTCATCAAATATATCAGAAGGTTCATAATCACACAACAAAAGAATCAATTTTTTTATCTGTTCATTTTCTGAAGATAGTTTTTTATACTGTGGTTCTATTTTGTTTTTCAATTCCACAAGATTAGCAGCATTTTCCTCCTTAGGAATTGCCAACGCCCCTGACACAACTCCAAGAGCATAGGCACATTCATAATTGCCAGTCATTCTTGCATTAGAAAATTCGCATTTGCGCGCAAGCGCCTGCTTAGCTAATATAGGTACCATTATGCATTAAGCTCCTTCTTAAATGTTGCAACATAATCTGTGGCAGCTTCCTCTGAATAATTATTAGCTTCAAGAAGCTTGATAAAATGTGAGCCAACGATTGCACCATCAATGATATCTTCAAGCGGTGCAACATCTGCTGCTGTTCTTATTCCGAATCCCATCATAACAGGAATCTTAGATTCTTTCTTAACTTCTGTAAGATATTCTCTTATCTGTGAATGGAAGTTAGCCCCCTTTCCTGTAACACCCATCTGTGAAACGCAATATACGAAACCTCTTGCATTTTCTAAAAGCATTGGAATCCTGCCCTTAGATACCGGAGATACAAGCTGGATAAGAATTGGCGACTTCTCGTTCTTTGCAAGGACATCCTTAATCTCGCCCTGCTCCTCGAATGGAAGGTCAGGAATGATAAGTCCATCAACACCATTTTCAATACATTTGTTTACGAAGTCCTCAACACCATAATGATATACAGTATTATAGTAAAGCATGAATACAACAGGGCTGTTAAGACCAGCTTTTCTTACCTCACCCATCATTGTAAATGTACCTTCAAGTGAAGCTCCATTCTGTATTGCTTTGAAAGATGCATCCTGAATTACAGGACCATCAGCAATAGGATCTGAAAATGGAACACCTATTTCCATAATATCAATTCCTGCCTTCTCCTGTGCAAACATAAGCTTCTTAGTTGTATCATAATCCGGAAGCCCTGCTGTTGTATATGTAATAAATGCTTTTTTGCCCTCTTCCTTAAGTGCTGTGAGTCTTTCTTCTATTCTATTCATTACTTGTTAGTCTCCTCTCCGTTAAGATATTTCTGAACTGTATTAACATCCTTGTCACCACGGCCTGAAAGACACATGATAATTGTCTTACCCTTATATTCACCCTGTGCCATCTTGAACACATGTGCAAGTGCATGTGCACTCTCAATAGCCGGAATAATTCCTTCCATTCTGCAAAGTTCCATAAGTGCATCCATACATTCTTTATCTGTTACAGAAACATATTTTGCTCTTCCAGAATCTCTTAAGTAAGCATGTTCTGGTCCTACTCCCGGATAATCAAGACCAGCTGAGATTGAATGTGCAAGCTGGATATTACCGATTTCATCCTGTAAAAGATATGTCTTCATCCCGTGAAGGACACCAACCTGTCCGAGTGCCATTGCTGATGCATGCTTTCCAGTCTCAATGCCAAGACCTCCTGCCTCAACACCTATAAGGTCAACATCCTTATCATTGATGAAATCAGCAAACATTCCGATTGAATTAGAACCACCGCCAACACAGGCAACAACTGCGTCAGGAAGCTTTCCTGTCTTTTCAAGAATCTGCTTTCTTGCCTCAGTACTGATAATTCTCTGGAATTCCTTAACCATCTTAGGATATGGATGTGGTCCTACAGCAGAACCAATGATGTAAAATGTATCCTCTGCCTTTTCAGCCCATGTTCTGATTGCTTCATTAGTAGCATCCTTTAATGTTGCACTTCCTGTTGTTACAGGCTGCACCTTAGCTCCAAGCATTTCCATTCTGAATACATTAAGTTTCTGTCTCTCGATATCCTCAGCACCCATGAAAACTGTACACTCCATATCAAAAAGTGCTGCGCCTGTAGCTGTTGCAACGCCATGCTGTCCGGCACCTGTCTCAGCAATAACCTTAGTCTTGCCCATTCTCTTTGCAAGAAGAATCTGACCGATAACATTATTAATCTTATGTGCTCCTGTATGGTTCAAATCTTCTCTCTTAAGGAAGATATCTGCTCCGTACTTCTTGCTTATTCTCTCTGCATAATACAGTGGAGTTGCCCTTCCAACATATTCCTGCAGATAATAAATATAATCCTTAGCGAACTCAGGGTCTCTTATTGCCTCATCAAATGCTTTCTCAAGCTCTGCCAGAGTATTCATAAGTGACTCTGAAACATACTGTCCTCCAAACTGTCCATAATACTTGCTTCCTGCCATTTTCTCTTTACCTCTTTTTCTTAAAATTTTGCATTCTGTATAAATGCTTTAACTTTACTCTCATCTTTTCCTTTAACGGACACATCATCATATTCAACGCCCGAACTTATATCAACAACATCAGACCTTACTGCTTCTATCGCAGCTTTTACATTGTCTGGTGTAAGTCCTCCTGCAAGGAATAATTTCTTATTACCGCAGTCCGCTTTTTTAAGACTTTCCCAGTCGAATGTCTTACCGCTCCCCGGAACTCCCGCATCAAAAAGCAGTCCATATATTTTATCCAGACTTCGCCATCGCTTAGTCTCCAGATATATATCTTCTTCTGACTGATGCTTAATGTTAACAGCTCTTATAATCCTGACACTGCATGCATTATACACATCATCACTTAATTCACCGTGAATCTGTATATAATCAAATCCTGCATTCTGTATTGTTTCAAGCTGTGATACATCTGGGGACACAACAACAGCAACGCTCTTGATGTCCGATTTCTTCAATTGTGCAACAAGCACCGCTGCCAGATTAATGTCAATATTGCGTCTGCTTTTTGGATAATATAGTACCATACCTGCATAATCTGCACCATATTTTTCTATAATGTGTACATCATCCATACTTGTAAGTCCGCATATCTTAACCTGTACTAAAGAATCATTTTCTTTCAGCATTATATACCTCTTTAAACTCTGATATTAATTCTTCCGGCTTCGGTGCTTCCATAAGCACTGTTCCTATAAGAAGTGCATCTGCTCCACTCTTTGCCAGCACCTTAATATCGTCTGTATCCGCAACACCGCTTTCTGATACAAGCAGTTTTCCAGCTTTTCTCATCTCTGGTGTAACCATATCTGCAAGTTTTTTCGTAGTATCAAGGTCAACCTCAAATGTCTTAAGATTACGGTTGTTAATTCCTATAATCTTCACATCAAGATTCAGCATTCTCTGCATTTCCTCTTCGTTATGAACCTCACATAAAACATCAAGACCAAGACTGTAAGCAAGGTCATATAGTTCTTTAAATCTACTATCATCAAGAATCGCAGCAATGAGAAGAACTGCATCCGCTCCTATTACCTTTGCTTCATACACCTGATATGGATCAATTATGAAATCCTTTCTGATAATCGGAAGGTCTGTCATCTGTCTTATCTGCTTAAGATATTCTGTACTTCCCTTAAAATGGTCTTCCTCTGTAAGACATGAAATAGCATCTGCGCTTTCGCCGTACTGTTTTATCCTTTCTTCCAGAGTAATCTTATTGTTCATATTACCATGACTTGGTGATGCTTTCTTGAACTCACTTATAATTGAAAGACCGTCCTTTGCAAGTGCATCATAGAAGTTGTGTGACACTCTCTGGCTCTCAATCGCAAGTCTTGTCATCTCTTCTTCGCTGATTCTTTTCTTGTATTCTGGAAGTCTTTTTAACTTATCCTCTACAATAACATCTAATATCATTAAATCACCCCATTAACGAAATTCTCAATCATTCTCTTGCCATGCTCTGTATATATTGACTCCGGATGGAACTGCAATCCGACCACCGGATAATCCTTATGTTTTACAGCCATTATTTCTCCATCCTGTGTCTTGGCAATAATCTCCAAGCAGTCTGGCAAAGTCTTTTCAATTATAGCGAGTGAATGATATCTTGCAACCTTTACTGGTGAATCAAGTCCGGTAAATATTCCTGTTCCATCATGGTATATTTCAGACTGTTTACCATGCATGATACATTTTGCATAAGAAACAGTCGCGCCAAATGCTTCTCCTATGCACTGATGTCCCAAACATATACCAAGTATCGGCTTCTTTCCTGTAAAATGCTTTATTACATCAACACATATTCCAGCCTCTTTAGGGCTCTTAGGACCAGGAGATACAACTATTGATTCAGGGTCAAGCTCCTCTATCTCCTCAATTGTTATCTTATCGTTTCTTACAACCTTAATATCACTGTTAAATATTCCAATAAACTGATACAGGTTATATGTAAATGAGTCATAATTATCAATCAGCAGAATCATAAATGTTCCTCCTTAACAAGTGTCTTCGCAAGTGCCATTACTTTATTGCAGCACTCCTGATATTCCATCTCAGGCTTTGAATCAGCAACAATTCCTGCACCTGCCTGAAGATATACCTTATCGCCTTTCTTAATCATAGTCCTGATTGTAATGCAGAAGTTCATATTACCGCCAAAATCAAGGTATCCTGTAGCCCCTCCATACAGGCCTCTTCTTACTGTCTCAAGCTCATCTATGATTTCCATTGCTCTTATCTTAGGTGCACCGCTTAATGTGCCTGCTGGAAGGAATGATGATACGAGGTCAAGTGGATGATATTCTCCATTCTTTCTTCCCTCAACAAGTGAAACAATATGCATAACATGTGAATATCTCTGGATATTCATGAACTGGTCAACCTTAACTGTTCCTATCTCACTTATCCTACCCATATCGTTACGTGCAAGGTCAACTAACATTACATGCTCTGCTCTCTCTTTCTCATCTGCAAGAAGTTCTTCCTCTAAAGCAATATCCTGTTCCTTTGTTGCTCCTCTTTTTCTTGTGCCCGCTATAGGACATGTATATACTTTATTGTCTGACTGCTTTACAATCATTTCCGGTGAACTTCCGATTATCTCAAAATCTCCGAAATTAAAGTAATACATATATGGTGAAGGATTAAGTTCTCTTAATTTTTCATAGAGATTAAAACCGCTCTGTCCCGTCTTTATTGTCCATCTCTGTGAAAGAACAGTCTGGAATATATGACCTTCTTTTATGTAATTCTTAATCTTATTAACCTTCTTGCTATATTGTTCAAGCGTGTCCGATTTTTTCAATATTACACCATCAAGTGACATATCAGGCTTATCATCCTTAAACTTATCTACGCCCTCTCTTGCAGTCTTTATAAGCTCCTCCGCTTCCTTTAAAGCCTTAATCCTGCCTTCCTCTGAATCCTCTCCAAGCACTACTGCTGTGAATGTTTCTGCTGTATGATTGATAGCAATGAACTTGTCTGCAAGCATAAGCTGTATCGTCTCAATTCCTATCTCATCAGGATTATCATCAGGAAGGACTTCTGTGTATCTTATATAATCATATCCAAGGCTTCCAACAAGACCTCCGAGGAAATCAAGTTCTCCCGGATCCTTTACTATCTCGAATTCATCAAAATACTCTTTAAGTCTTATAAGAGGATTGCCCTCTCTTACCTCTCTGCTGCCATCTTTTCTTGTAATAACAAGGCTGTCCTTATCTGACTGGATTATCTCATTTGGTTCAACTCCCATAAAAGTATACTGTCCGCTTTCCTTGTCAGTTCCTTCAAGAAGAAATCCCTTCTTTTCAATTCCAAGTCCTTTGTATAGTTCAATAGCTTTCTCATTAACAATACTTACCGTCTTCTTATAAGCTCTTAATCTTCGTTTCATAGTTCCTCCCTATCCTTCGTTGTTCATTACTGGCGCTCATCATATGAACATGAATTAAAGCAAGCTTTATTCTTGTTCGCAGACTTTCTGCTTACATACTTTTTTGTAAGTCAGGTCTTTCCGTGCCTTCGGCACTCCCAAGCCCTGGTAATGAACAACTCACGGACTTCGTCCTTCGTTGTTCATTACTGGCGCTCGTCATATGAACAAGAATTAAAGCAAGCTTTATTCTTGTTCGCAGACTTTCTGCTTACAAAAAATGTCCCTGACAGGAACCTGCATATTGCAGATTCCTGTCAGGGACGAATTACCGTGGTGCCACCCTTATTTATGAACATACTTGTAATATTAATAAAAAAGGTGACACTCCTTACCGGATATGCCACCTGTATGCTCAACTCATTATCAGATACAATTAATATATCCTTCCCCTGTAACGCGAGGCCACGTCGTAAACTACTGCTAATTCATCTACGCATCTCACAAACCCATTCCTTACGGCTCTCCATGCTGACATTCCACCACCGCCAGCTCTCTGTGATGTACCTTCCGAAAGTACTCTTTTGATCATCGACTTTAAATATTTAACTGCCACCTATAATAGCACTATGTTTATCTGCCGTCAAGCACAAAAGCTTAAAATTTCCTGATATTAACAATTGTCTGAACCAGATATACTATGTATAAAACAGCTGCTACAAAAATAAGAACCGTTGTTGCATTTGTAAGTACCAGTATAATCACATTCACAGTAAGAAGAATAACTACTCCTAAAAGTGTTTTTCCGATTGTTCTTTTAAATACTTTAACGCTTACAATATATACCACAACAACGATTATCAGAATAATCAAACTCAGAATCGAAAGTGTTCTCCAAAAAGCATCAAATTCTTCCTGTGTGGTCTGCTGAATCCTCGCAATTCCACTCTGAATAAAAAACATATATAGGTTTATTACCAGCAAAATTAATGTAACTATTTCTAACAGCATATTCTTTATAACTTTCATTTCTATAATACCTCCATTATATCAAAAATATATTTCAATTTTAATTAACACTTACATAAGCCAATACAATGCTAATACTATCAAGTAGAAAATAACAAATACAAAAAACACAATACTCAGAACCAGATAAATAGTCGGTTCATTTCCCATCACTGCATTCTTGGGATTTATTTTACTAACATATATCGTATAAACCTCCCCTCTTGTATGAAGCGGTGAAAATATATTCATACTTACCCAGCCAACATAATTATACCCTTTATCGTCACGGATAAGGAACTCAGAAAAGTAATGATTGTCATTACCATATGCTATACCTTCAGTTTTATAGAATTGAGTTTTTATGTATATAAATCTAGCCCAAAAAATCATATCCAATATAATACTCATAACCAGTCCTTCCACTTCCTACACCTCATATTTCATGTTATTCGACAGCGTTAGATGCAATGTGTTACATGCTTTCTAATATATTTAATGCTGTTATTTGTATTTTCTCTAACTTTCTCAGAGTTGTTAAATAAATTCTTCAATTTTTCTTTCCCCCTATGGTATTTTTGAAGCCTGAATTTAAAACAAAAAAGGCTGCACTAAGAAATTTTTAAAAGATTTCTTAATGCAACCGAACTATCATAGTATTAGAGACTTATGCTTATGTGAATCTCTCAACTGAAAATAGTGTTTTTCAGCTTTATACCTCTAGACTTCTAGTTTTGCGTCCTTATATTTCTATAAGTTTGCCATATTTACTTTTTTAGTATATATTAATTTATATCATTTGTAAACTGCTATTATTGAGATTGATTTGTATCTCTACTGAATTTTATCTTATTTCTTGCTAAAAGCCTACTCACTCACTTGAATTTCTATCTTGCGTAGGTCTTTTCTCTACCCTCTACCTGTCCTCACACAGCTTTCCGGTTTTAAAAATTAATGTTACTATTTCTAACAAAACATTCTTTATAACTTTCTTTTCTTAATTCCTCCATATTATTTAATTAAGCCCGTCTAAAGCCAATATTGTTATGTATAAAACATCAAATACAAACCACATAATACCCAAAATCATATATATAGTCTGTTCATTTCCCATAACTCCATTATATGGATTATCTTTTTTTACACATATGGTATAAACAGATTCCCTTTCATGATACATCGAAAATATATTCTTTTTTACACTGCAAACATAATTATGTCCTTTGTTTCCATAAATAAACTCAGAAGAGTATTGATTTGCATTACCATTCGCAATGCCTTTGGTTTTGTAGAATTGAGTTTTTATATATATAAATCGAGCGAAAAAAAACACATCTAACATAATACCTGCAATTAGTTCCATTTCCTACACCTCATATTTCATGTTATTCGACAACGTTAGATGCAATGTGTTCGCATGCTTTCTAATATATTTTATGCTGTTATTTGTATTTTCTCTAACTTCCTCAGAGTTGTTAAATAAATTCTTCAATTTTTCTTTCCCCCTATGGTATTTTTGAAGCCTGAATTTAAAACAAAAAAGGCTGCACTAAGAAATTTTTAAAAGATTTCTTAATGCAACCGAACTATCATAGTATTAGAGACTTATGCTTATGTGAATCTCTCAACTGAAAATAGTGTTTTTCAGCTTTATACCTCTAGACTTCTAGTTTTGCGTCCTTATATTTCTATAAGTTTGCCATATTTACTTTTTTAGTATATATTAATTTATATCATTTGTAAACTGCTATTATTGAGATTGATTTGTATCTCTACTGAATTTTATCTTATTTCTTGCTAAAAGCCTACTCACTCACTTGAATTTCTATCTTGCGTAGGTCTTTTCCCTGCCCTCTACCTGTCCTCACACTGCTTTCCGGCTTAAAAGACCTACTCATCCACACAAATTTCCTGCTTACGTAGGTCTTTTCTCTGCTCTCAATCTGTCCTCGCACAGCTTTCCGGCTTAAAAGACCTACTCATCCGCCTGAATTTCCTGCTTGCGTAGGTCTTTTCTCTACTCTCTACCTGTCCTCACACTGCTTTCCGGCTTAAAAGACCTACTCATCCACACAAATTTCCTGCCTGCGTAGGTCTTTTCTCTACCCTCTACCTGTCCTCACACTGCTTTCCGGCTTAAAAGACCTACTCATCCACACAAATTTCCTGCCTGCGTAGGTCTTTTCTCTGCTCTCTACCTGTCCTCACAGATAAAGTCCATATAATGGTGTAAATTACAAATTTATATAAAAAAGAGCCGAGAGCTCATCTTTCAGTTATAATTAAGTTACCACACAAAAACATAATTGAAAGGATGAAACTCATGGCTCAATTACATTTTACATTAGATAGTGATTTTTTTGTAGGACTTTTTTCAGAAACTAAGGATGAAGCTTTTGGCAAACTTATGGAAGCTTTACTTAATCAGGTTCTTCAGGCTGAATCTGCTGAACAGCTTGGAGCAAGTAATTACGAACGATCTCAAGAACGTTCTGATTATAGAAATGGAGTTAGGACAAGAACATTAACCACCCGTATTGGAAAGATTGAATTACAGGTTCCAAGACATCGTAATGTTCCATTTAAAACTTCCTTGTTCGAAAATTATCAGCGTAATGAACAGGCTTTAATTACAACAATGATGGAAATGGTTGTGCAAGGCGTATCAACCAGAAATATAAAAAAAGTAACTGAAGAGCTTTGTGGAGAATCTTTTTCAAAATCTGCTGTTTCTGAAATCTGCAAGGAACTAGATGTCCCTGTTAAGCATTTCAAGGAGCGCTTATTGCCGGAACACTATCCGTTTATTATTGTTGATGCGATATATTTAAAAGCTCGTGAAGATCATCGTGTTAAATCAAAAGCGTTGTTTGTTGCAATTGGAATAAACAATACCGGGCACAAAGAAGTCCTGGGATTTGAAGTTTATGATTCAGAGAAAGTGAACACCTGGAGAGACTTTTTTGAAAATCTTAAAAGTCGCGGTTTGCGCGGTGTAGATATTGTAATATCTGACGCACACGCGGGGCTTGTTGAAGCAATAAAGGAGAGTTTCTCTGGCTCTTCATGGCAGCGATGTCAGGCTCACTTTACAAGAAACATCATAGATAAGTGTCCTAAAAAATACAGCACTGGTTTAGCTTCTGAGTTACGAGACATGTTTAACGCAGCTACTATTGAAGAGGCCCGTCGTTTAAAAGAATCTATATACGATGAATATCAGGATGTTGCAAATGAAGCAATGACTGTCCTTGATGAAGGATTTGAAGATAGTATTACCATCATGGCACTTCCCTCAAAATATCGTATAGCATTAAGAACCAGCAACATAATAGAACGCGAGAACAGAGAAATCAGAAGACGCGAAAAAGTTATTCAGATTTTTCCTAATACAAAATCTATTATTAGATTAATTGGTGCAGTCCTTCAAGATGATCATAATGAATGGAGTGTAGGTCATAAAATCTTTGATATGAAAGAGTACTATGATAAACTAAGCTCCATTCAGTCAAATCTTTTGAAGATAAAAGTAGCGTAGATAAAACCACATAACTGAAAGATGAATTTACACACAAATTTGGACTTGACTTCCTCACACTGCTTTCCGGCTTAAAAAACCTACTCAACCGCCTGAATTTCCTGCCGGCGTAGGTCTTTTCCAAACTTCACATATTCTGGCACAGTTCTCAGCCTATCCCAGCCCAGCTCTCTACATATCATAACACAGCTTTAAGCCCCTAAGTACTCTCCAGCTTAAAACCCATCCTACAATATCTCTGCAAGCTCTGCAAAGCTCTCTATCTTAGCAACATAGCAGTCTTTGGATACGTTTCCAAATCCATACTCAGCATATATAAAATCTATTCCCGCATCTTTGGCAGACTTTGCATCGCCTGCTGTATCACCGACATACACAGGGTTCTTTAAGTTGTTTCTTTCTATAAGTATCTTATTAGACTCGCTCTTTGGCAGAAATGTTCTTCCCCAGCATTCAGTATCTTTGAAGAAATCGGACATAAGGTGTGCTGTAAGAAAACTTTCAATATAACCATCCTGACAATTGCTCACAATATACAATGGATATTTCTTGCTTAGTGTATAAAGAGTTTCTGCAAGCTGTGGATAAAGAATTCCACCTCTTTCTGCAAGATATCCATTCTCAAATGTACACAGCTCGTCCATAAGTGCATTTCTTACCTGTTCCTGTTCTTGTGGAAACAGCTTTGCAGCTATGTCGTACATTGGAAGTCCCATACAGTCGTTAAGGTCTGTCTCTACAATTGGTGCTCTGTGAATTTCTTCATGACGGGAAAGTATAATATTCCACGCCTCACATATTGGTTTTCTTGTGTCCCACATAGTACCGTCAAGGTCAAATATTATTCCATCATAAGATTTATTAAGCATTGTCAGCCTCCAGATCTTTATCTAATTCATCAAGCAATGTCTTTAACTGTGCTTCCTGTGTTATATCATAAACAATTGAAAAGCAGTCTCTTGCCAGACGGTAATCTTTATCATTCATCATAAGTTCACCGACTCTGTATATAATTCCTATCGTCTTAGAGTCAGGTCCTGGTTCCACCTCATTCTCATCAAGTATTTCCTGCATCTGTTTAACAGAATATTCCGGTGTCTTGTCATTTAATGCCTGCTCAAGATACTTAAGTTCATTATCAGCATTATCTGTCTTATAATATATATTGCTGTAGGTGTAGCACACTCTTGCCGCCTCAGTATTATACCTGGCAACATAATAAAATCCCATATTTCTGTAATATCTTGCCATCGTTGCGCGGCTGCAGCAAAATCTGTATGCCTGCTTTGTAACATCAAGATATCTCGACAGCATATTAAGATTCTTATAACATTCTGCAAGACCAAGATATGAATCAAGGTCAACAGGATTCCAGCATATAGCCTTCTTAAATGCATCCTCAGCTCTGCGAAACTTCGATAACTTCAGGCACAGACTGCCATAAGTCCTGTAGTACTCTCCAACCGGCAGCTCTGTACACAGCACATCCGTTTCCGGTTCGAAATAACATGCGTACACATAATATTCCATAACATGATTAAGGCTTATATATATTGGTCTGCCGTCCATGTCCGATTTTTTCACAAATGTATCATCCATAGTTCCGGCTTTACGCTCGTCCGTACACTCTTCTATTCTTTCAAGTATTGCAGATAATATATCTGCCGCTTTGTCATAATCACCTGAATTAAATATCTTCTCGTAATCTGCAAATCTGTCTTTGACATCTGCAAGCTTCTTTATATCCATTATTTCTCCTTTTTAGCAGGAATTTCATATGTTCCTGTGAGTATTGCAATGCTTCGCGGCTCAACACATACACTTCTGTTATTATCTTCAATCACAGCACCTGATACATTAGAACTCATATCAACCTTCCATGTACCATTAATCTTAGGAAGTGCAAAGCTGTGATTCTCCCAGTGCATATTATATGCAGCATATATCAGACGGTGGTCTTCTTCATCACCATATACGCATGAATACATAATTCCTAAATGCCTGTCATATGTATTCATCTGTGCATACCACGCATTAGTTCCATGATATGATATATCAGGGTAGCCACATGATACCCTGTCACTTAAAGTAAGCGACTGCGGCATATGAAGTATCTTATTATTCTGTCTGAATTGTATAAGAGCCTTTGTCCATTCAAGAATTTCTTTTCCCTCTTTAGTTTCCTTCCAGTTAACCCATGAAAGTTCACTGTCAACACAATACGGATTATTGTTACCGTTCTGTGAATTGCCAAACTCGTCTCCGGCAAGTATAAGCGGAGTACCTGCCGACAAGAAAACAAATGCCAGTGCATTTTTAATCTGACGCATTCTTAGTTCTTTAATCTTTCTCTTTCTTGTCGAACCTTCCTCGCCACAGTTCCAGCTGAAATTAAAATCCTCGCCATCCCTGTTATTCTCGCCATTAAGCTCATTATGCTTTCTGTCGAAGCTCACAAGGTCATTAAGAGTAAATCCATTGTTGTTGGCAATATAATTAATACTTGCACTGTTTGCTTCATTCTTTCTTGATATAGCTGCAAATTCTCCAAGCATATTCTCGTCACCCTTTAACAGGCGGCGCGCAATATTCTGGAAATCATTATTATAATTAGCCATATGCTTCTTCGTTCCGGTTTTACCATTCCAGTATACAGTTATAATCTTGGTATCCGCTAAAAGTGCATCCTGTGAAAGTGCTTTAAGTGCAGACTCATCACAATATACATGTACACCATCAATATGATATTCTGTAACCCAGTGTCTTACACACTGCAGGATAAAGCCTGTACTTTCGTCAGTAAAAAACATTTCCATAACGACTTCAATGCCATTTCTGTGCAATTCTTTAACCACATTCTTAAATTCAACTGTATAATCCCTAAACACCCCCGGATGCTTTGAAGCAATTGAAGAATATGATGCCTTAGGTGCGAAATAAAATCCTCCGACATATCCCCAGTAATTAATTTTCCGCGTATTCTTATCCACGCTGTAATGTGTTCCGGCTCCGTATTTTGACATTATAGTATCAGTCAGCTGTGGAAAACGGCCTATTTCATCGAATTCATATGCGGGCTGTAACTCAATAGTTGTGATTCCAAGTTCCTTAAGATATGGAATCTTGTTAATTATTCCTGAAAATGTTCCTTTATCTTTAACCTTAGATGTTCTGCTTTTAGTAAAACCTCTTACATTCATCTTATAGAATATACAGTCGCTGTAATCATAATTAAGCGGTCTGTCATCTTCCCAGTCATAATCTGCCACATCAATCGCAGCCAGATACACATCTTTCTCGTCCGTCTGTCCAAATCTTCCGCAATCCGTTATCGCCTTTGCATATGGGTCAAGATACATTAAGCCATCTATCTCATAGCAGTAGAAACATGTATCCAGCCTCCTGCCAGACACATGAACTGAAAATATATTTCCACATTTCATTGATGAATCCAATTCTATCCGTTCTTTTGGCTTCATATGTGCATCAAAAATCAGCAGAGCTGCATTTTCGCATTCTGACTCATATGTAAAATTATATCCATCCTTATATCTGCTGCATCCCATAAGCATGGGATTTCCTTTACTAATAAGCATATTAATCTCCACTCTATTTTTTATACAAGCCCTTCATAGTATTCTTATCCAGCTTATAGAATCTCATTATAAATATTGTCACAATCCAGCCTATTATCGGAATTATGCAATAGAAAAATATTGTCAGAAACTTAAGCTGTGGTGTCAGTTGGTCCTCCACCTGCGGAAAAACTTTAGAATACCCTGCTATCGCAAGTGCTATTCCTACAAATCCTGTTCCAAGTGCTGAAAATGATTTGTCAATAAATGAAAACAGTGCTCCCATTATTCCCGGCACAAAATGTCCGCTCAGTGTATATTCGTAATCAGTACAATCGGCAATCATAGGAACAACTATATTATTAGATATTGATTTTACTCCGTTAAGCAACGTAAACACTAACAAAAACGCTACCGTTATAAAGTTAATATGTCTTAATGATACATTTGTAAGGTCTGAAAATATCATCATAAACATAAGTATCGTCTGAAAAATAATTGCAAGATATGTTGACCTTACAAGTGTCTTCTTCTGTCCGCATCGCTTGGCATGCTCTATCCCAATATATATTATTCCCAAGTTGGGAATACCAACAATTATTCCAATTATACCAGCAAGCGGATAATTCTGCATCAGTATTCCATAAAGCATTACAAGAACTGTTGAATTACCATATACCATCTGTGCGAATTTGTTAGATGCCGCCGCAATAACAAGCATTCTGATTGGCTTATTATGTTTAATTATAGCCACATAATCCCTGAAATGTATCTGCTGCTTCTTATCCTCATCAAGCTTGAAGTACTTTACATTATCCTTACTCCATATTCCCACAACAGCCAGTGCTGAGCATATTCCGGCTACAATAACCACTGTGATTACGAACTCTGAGAAAAGTGCCTGTGACTGGAATGTCTTGTATTTCTCAATCAGATACACTGACACATAGAAAGCAACCAGACCATGTGCGAACATTATAAATGTTGAGTCAAAAAATGTTATCATTGGCCTCTGCTTCATGTCATTAGTAATTACCGATTGTCCAGACTTTACAACTGCTGTCTGAAATGTGTATCCTATTATATATACTGAATATACAATTATAAAATACAATGGTCTTAAAATAACTGGAACAAGGCTTGTGGTAAAGAACAGTACAAGACTGCTGATTGCCATTAGTAAGTATCCTATAACAATATAAGGCCTGAATTTACCATATTTTCCATTAGTCTTATCTATAAAATACCCTATTACCGGATCTGTTACCCCATCAAATATTCTCATTCCCGTAAGAATAACTGAAATAAGCACAACTGAAAGACCTGCTATTCCATTAGCATAATATGAGACATATCCCATCATCGCAAGAAACAGATTTGTTGATGTATTATTAAGAGAAAACAAGCCAATCTGCCATATTCTGGCTCTGTTCTGCTCTATATGCCCATGCTTATTCTCCATATATTAATCCTGCCAATACATTTGTAATAATCTCTGTTACGATTATATAATCATATGCCCTCATAGTCAAATTCAGGTATGAAGCTTTCCTCAGCAACATCACCTTCCTGAATAAATCCATTATTAATCCCACAGTCTATTGCATAATCTACCACAGAATTATATTCTTTTCTTGTCACTTTACGCGACAGGAGTGGATGTTTTTTTAGTCTCTCAAATGGTGTGTACTGGCTCATTATGCTTATGTATATATCATCTCCATATGTATCAATAAGATACTTTATAACCGCTTTGGAATCCTTAGTTGTTCCCGGAAGTACAAGATGTCTTACAATTACGCCTTTTTTCATAATCCCGGCTTCAACTCTTCCGCTCTTCACGAGTTCATCATCTACTATAAAGAATTCCGGCTTTCCGGTCTGTCTGACCATCTCATGTATTGCAGCTTTAGCCACATCAGCATAATCCGGTGCTTTCGAGTACTCTGCCGAAAGCCTGCTGTCTATGTATTTCATGTCTGGAAGATACACATCCACAAGCCCGTCAAGCATATTAAGCGTGCTGACATTCTCGTATGCACTTGAATTGTACACAACTGGTATGACAAGCCCTTTATTCTTTGCCTTAATAAGTGCTTCTGCTACCTGCGGCACAAAATGTGTTGCAGTTACGAGATTGATATTGTTGGCACATTTGTCCTGAAGTTCCAGAAAAATGTCACAAAGCCTCTCCACTGTTATCTTCTTTCCAACATGTGCTGCTGCAATCTCTGCATTCTGGCAGAATATGCACCTTAATGTACACCCGGAAAAGAATACTGCCCCGCTGCCGTGTTCCCCCGATATGCATGGTTCTTCCCACATATGTAGAGCGGCTCTTGCCGCATATATATCATTAGTCATTCCACAAAAGCCTGTATTAACATTTCTGTCAACATTGCAGGCTCTTGGACACAGATTACATTTCATATCTTCACCCTAACATTCATTAATCATGGAATCCAGCTTATCAAGCGCATCACTGATTCCACCAACTTCACATATTAAACCTTCTTCAACTGCCTGTCTACCCACCAGCACTGTTCCTAAGTCTTTAGAGAGCTGTGTGGTGTCAACCATCATTTCCTCTACTCTTTCTTTGCTTACACTGCTGTGAGCCGCAATAAATGATGTTATCCTGTCAGATATCCGTTCAAAATAATCATATGTCTGCTGAACTCCGATAAGTGTTCCGTTCATCCTCACAGGATGTATTATCATGGTAGCTGTAGGCACAATAAATGAATAATCTGTACTCACAGCAAGCGGCACACCTATACTATGTGAATCGCCTATGATTAGTGAAACTGTTGGCTTTTTCATTGAAGCAATCATCTCTGCCAGTGCCAGTCCCGCACTGACATCCCCACCAACTGTATTCATAATAAAAAGTACACCTTTAATATCTTTATCCATCTCAATCTCCGCCAGCTTAGGAAGCATATGTTCATACTTGGTTGCTTTGCTTGTTGCAGGAAGATTATCATGTCCTTCTATCTCTCCAATAATTGTTATCACCTGAAGAGCATTTTTCGTAACAGCACCATCTTTATAATCATTATCTGTTTTTTCTTCTTCAGATTTGCCCATGTCCGCCTCCTGATAATATTATTCTCTATTATGGTTGGCGGCTGGACGAAATAATATTCACATATTTTTATATCATTTTTATATTTAAAGTATTTATATTTCTTTCCATATATGTTATTCCTTTAATATAAAATAATCATAAAAGGAGATATTTTATACTTATGAGGCAACAGATAGGCAGTTTTTCATCTCATATAATCAACAATGAATATGTTAAAGTTGCTGTAAGAATATCTTCCAGTGAAATATTTTATGCAAGATCCTTGTATGTACTAAATTCCAACAGAGTTAAAAACTTTATTAATAAGGGGACTCTTATAAAGGCTTGACTTTTTCTTTTACTAATGTATACTTAAAAAAGTAAAACATAGACTATATTAAATGAAATCTGAGGACGGAACGGGCAGCCGTCACCCTTGTTGGAGATGTGGGAATGTCACCCCACCTATTTCATTTATTAGTAAGATGGTAACTCCTTCTTTTTTGACTACCACACCCCTAAAAAAGCCCCTTTTGACTACCAAAACTTTAGTGAATTTTAGCATATCACGAAAATTTAAAAAGTCCGCGAAGCCAGTATTTATCTAGCTTCACGGACTTTTTAATTCAAGCCACCTGCCGGAATCGAACCGGCGACCTTTTCATTACGAGTGAAACGCTCTACCGACTGAGCCAAGGTGGCATTATAACCGCCATAATGCGGAAACTGTATTACATTATATATATTATTTGTTTTTTTGTAAAGCCGTTATTTCACTAACACCAAGGCAGACCCTCGAATATTCTATATTAGAATATTCAATGAAAGGGGCTATGTAAATGAAGAAAATCATCAGAATATATATTGCAATTATTGCATCTGTATGCCTGTTCATGTCATTACCGGCTGATATATATGCCATTGTTATAGATGTGAGCAGCTATAATGGATTCATACAGTGGGATAATATGAAAAACTATATTGAGGGTACAATTATCCGTATAGGATATGGCAATGATATCCAATCACAGGATGATGCTGCTGCCATAAGAAATATGGATGAATGTGAAAGGCTTGGAATTCCTTATGGCGTCTATCTATACAGTTATGCATTAGATTATTACGATGCAGCAAGCGAAACTGCCCATGCTCTAAGACTTCTTAAAGGAAGGTCTCCTGAACTTGGTGTGTGGTTTGACATGGAAGATGCTGATGGATATAAAGCAAGAAACGGTCTGGATGTATACTCCGAAGGCGAACTACTGTCTGATTTCTGCGAAATGTTTGTTAATGCTATGCGTGTCAGTGGATATAAAACCGGTGTCTATGCCAATTACAACTATTTTACAAATGTGCTTGACCTTGACAGACTGAAATCAATCCCAGAGATGAATATCTGGCTTGCACACTGGGGAATTGATTCTCCAAGCCTTGACTGTACCATGTGGCAGTTTGGTGCAGTAGAAATTGAAGATGAAGAATATGACGGCAATATATATTACTCAGATTATTCTGTAAAAAATGATGGCAATACTGATGAAACTATCCGTACCGATGATAGTTCATCCAATAATATAAATGTTTACTATCAGACAAAGCTTGCAACGGGCCGCTGGCTTCCTGTTGTTAAGAATAATGAAGATTATGCTGGAATACGTGGTCAGAATATCACCGGTCTTGCTATCACAACAGATACCGGCTATATAAAATACAGAGTCCATGTGGACAGTGGCTGGCTGGATTTCATAGACAGCCGCAACACTGATATTAACGATTATTATAACGGATATGCCGGCAATGACACACCTGTTGATGCTATTGAGATATATTATTACACACCTGATGACATCATTAAATCATCTGGATACCATTACGCATTCTACAGGGTAAGTCCTGTGAACGGTAACTATTATAGTTATCAGAAAGATAATAATAAAGATAACGGAATGGATGGCTATGCCGGCATTTGGGGACATTTCATAGACAGATTACAGATTGATATAAGATAATATATTCAATAATAAAACTGCCGGAAAGAATCACCTTCATCCGGCAGTTAATATACTAAAATAAACACTATTTAATTCCTGCTTCTTTTAAGAATCTTGCCTTAATCTCATGTTCAAGCCTTACAATATCAGCATCCCCAACTTTAGGTCTGGTTTCTTTTCCATATGGTACATAACCACCTGCCATATTATCATGGCCTCCTCCCGTACCTATTCCTCTAAGGGCATTGACTGCCAGAACTCCTGACAGATATTTTCCACCACTTCTTATTGACAGTTTAATTCCATCCTTCTTTGGTGAATATACAATTGACAGATTAATTCCATCAAGCGTGAGTGTAAAATCACATATAGCAGCTATAAGTGATTCTTTACATTCATATCCGGCACATGCAAAGCATACATCTTCCCTTATATCAATAGTACTCAGTGCATCTTTATATGCCTTAATATCATCAAAATGCAGTACACTACTGTCAAGGTTTGTAAGTATATCCCTGTCTGCCATCATAAAAAGCTTATAAAACATATCAAGATCAAGCTGTGAAACACCTCTGCGCATATCAGCTGTGTCCATCTTGATTCCATATAACAGTGCTGTTGCCACATCAGCTGGCATATCAATATCATTGTCAAAATAATAAGATGCTATAATCGAAGCACATGCACCAACATCTGGTCTTATGTCGCAAAACCTATAATCAATATGCTCATATACGGGATGGTGGTCAATACATATTATTTCCTGTCCATTCATATCTATAATATTAGAATTACCCTTCTGGGCATCAACAAGAATAATCTCATCTTCTTTGTTAAATTCTTCAAAACTTATATATTCCTTAACATTAATATTAAGAAGCCTTACCATCTTGGCTGTCACAGTTCTGTCGATGCTTCCCTTATAGCATATTTCTGCATCTATCCCCTTTGCCTTCAAAAGCTCTGATAATCCATATGCACATGCAATTGCATCAGGATCCGGAAAATTATGTGTCTGTATAAAAACTCTTTCTGTGCTTATACTGGCTATTACTTCCTCTAAACAGTTCATAAAGTACCCCTCATATGACTTTAATATTTTTATTATATTCTTTATACGAGTTTTATTCAATCTTGATTATCACTTTTTCTGATATTTTTCATAAATTATATTAACCATAGTATGGGAGTAATCTATTGGAATCAATTCTATCTCTGGATCACATATATTATTCTTATCATGATAAAAATGGAGAGACACCGGTAATCAATGACCTTTCTTTCGAAATAAAGCCCGGTAGTTTCACATCAATTGTCGGTCCATCCGGTTGTGGCAAATCCACACTGCTCTCTCTTCTATGCGATCTTATAAAGCCTGAAGCAGGAACCATATATATAAGACCGCCAGAGAATAATACAGACTCCCGGATGGGATATATGCTGCAGAAAGATAATCTGTTTGAATGGCGCAGTATATATAAAAATGTTATGTTAGGTCTTGAAATAAATAACAAAAAAACTCCTGAAAACATTGCCTATGTTAATCATCTCTTAGAGCAATACGACCTTGCAGAATTCAAATCAGCGAGGCCATCCCAGCTATCCGGAGGCATGAGACAGCGTGCAGCACTTATACGCACACTTGCTCTGAAACCGGATATTTTACTTTTAGACGAACCATTTTCTGCCCTTGATTATCAGACAAGACTCGAAGTAAGGGAAGATATATGTAATATATTAAGAAGTGAGAAAAAAACAGTAATATTAGTAACGCACGATATATCTGAAGCAATTGCAATGACTGACCGTGTTCTTATCCTCACAAACAGACCTGCCAGTCTTTTAAAAACAGTTGATATCAAATCACGTGACACTCTTTCAACCCAGAAATATTTTGATGAAATAAGGGAGGTGTTAAAATGAATATGAGTCCTTTACAACGCAAATTCGTAATTAAGCAGCGTATATATTCCATATCAGTAACACTCTCCCGCCTGATATTATTCTTAGGTTTTATCGGTATATGGGAATTTACTGCTGACAAAGGTATTATCAATGCATTTATATTCAGTTCACCGGTAAGACTGTACCAGACATTTATGGACCTCGCCAAAGACGGAGTAATATTCATGCATATATGGGTAACTCTCTATGAAACCATAGTCGCATTTGCAATAATTACAGTTGTCGGCATTATATTTGCAATACTGTTATGGTGCTTCAAAGGACTGTCGGACTGTCTTGAGCCTTTCATGGTAGTATTAAACAGCCTTCCTAAGTCAGCTCTGGCACCGATGCTTATCGTATGGCTTGGCACTAATACCAAGGCAATTATTATAACAGCTGTATCCGTAGCAATATTCGGCATGATAATTAATCTGTACACAGGTTTTCTTGGCATTGACAAAGAAAAAATCACTCTGATACGGACTCTTGGTGGTAACAAATGGCATATTCTGTGTAAACTTATCATCCCCGGCTCCAAGAAAATCATTATAAGTAACATGAAGGTAAATATAGGTCTGTGTCTTGTAGGTGTAATTATAGGCGAATTCTTAGCTGCTAAAAAAGGACTTGGATACCTCATAATATACGGAAGCCAGGTATTTAAGATGAGTTATGTAGTTCTCGGAATTGTTATTCTCTGTATTATATCAACAATTCTCTTTGCTCTTATAAATATAATTCAAAAGCTGTTTCTAAAAGACTGATTTTATATTATAATTAATATACATTTCGCAAAACATGGAGGCTAAAATCCTCTGCTCCTGCATGGGCAGTCGCATTTTGCTTCGCAAAACAAGGAGGATTTATGCTCTCTCTTACAATTAAGGATTTAAAGCAATTTATGAATAAACTTCTGATAAGCGATACATTTGATGGTATGTGTCTTTCAGAAGCCTATATATGCACAGGCTGCAGTTATACAATAGATGGAAAGCTCAACACTGACTTTTATAATGAAGATGAGCTTAATTCCATGCCTTCTGCAAGATATACATCATGGAAGAACATTAAGCCTTTCGCATTCAGCATAATTAAGGGCAGGAAAGTTCCTGAACTTTTAAAGATAACATTTGTACTGCCTGAAGCAGTTGTTGCAAAGCTGATACTTGATACTGACCTTAACTTTGACCCCGACTGTGTCAACGGGTTATTTCTTAATGTACGCTATCAGGATGGTTCAGTAACCATGACAACAGCATCTTCGCTTAGTACTTTCACTCTCGACCGTTCACTTGATGAAGCATTTGAACGATATATTATTAACTTCCTGTCAGATGCTGATATTTCCTATGAGGAATAATTTAGAATTATTTAATAAATGTTGCAAAACCGCCTGTTTACACGCACAGGCGGTTTTTTGTTAGCACTCTTGTTTAAGGAGTGCTAATTTTTGCTTGACTTATGTTTTCTTGTGTATTAAATTAACATTTAGTTTAATACTATACAGATTGGAGAGTGAAATATTATGTCAAAAGAACATGGTAATTTATCTATTAACAGTCAGAATATTTTCCCTATCATCAAGAAATGGATGTATTCTGACCATGATATCTTCTATAGAGAGTTAGTTTCTAATGCATGTGATGCTATCACTAAGCTCAAGAAGCTTTCAATGATTGGGGAGTATGAAGCTCCTGATGATATTGAATATAAGGTTGAAATTAAGCTTTCTGCAAAAGATAAGACAATCAAGATCATTGATAACGGTATCGGTATGACTAAGGAAGAGGTTGATGAGTATATCAACCAGATTGCTTTTTCAGGTGCTGAAGCATTCCTTGAGAAGTATAAGGATAAGGCTAACGATGACCAGATTATCGGACATTTTGGTTTAGGTTTCTACTCAGCATTTATGGTTGCTGACCAGGTTACTATTGATACTCTTTCATTTAAGGACGGAGCAGAATCAGTTCACTGGTCATGTGACGGAGGAACTGAATATGATATAAGTGAGGGAACCAAAACAACTCCTGGTACTGAGATTACTCTTTACCTCAATGAGGACAGCTATGAATTTGCCAACGAATATAAAGCTAAAGAAGTTCTTGATAAGTACTGCTCTTTCATGCCGGTTCCAATCTTTGTAACTAACGAAGATGCGGGTGAACAGACTGAGGAGATTCCTGAGGAAGAAGTTACAGAAAAAGATACAGTTCTTGATACATTTATAAAGGACGCTGTTACAGAAGAAGTTGAGAAAGAAGATGGAACTAAGGAAACTGTTGAGAAAGTTCCAGCCAAAAAGATGGCTAAGATTGTAAAAAGACCAGTTGCAATCAACAATATCCATCCACTCTGGACAAAGCATCCTAATGAATGTTCAGATGAAGATTACAAGGAATTCTACCGCAAGGTATTCCACGATTATAAAGAACCATTATTCTGGATTCACCTTAACATGGATTATCCATTCAATCTTAAGGGTATTCTCTACTTCCCTAAGATTAATACAGAGTATGAATCTATTGAAGGTACTATAAAGCTTTATAACAATCAGGTATTCGTAGCAGATAACATCAAAGAAGTTATTCCAGAATTTTTACTTCTTCTTAAAGGTGTTATTGACTGCCCAGACCTTCCACTTAATGTATCACGTTCAGCACTTCAGAACGATGGATTTGTTAAGAAGATATCTGATTACATCACTAAAAAGGTTGCCGACAAGCTTTCAGGAATGTGTAAAACAGATAAAGAAAACTATGAAAAATACTGGGATGACATCAACCCATTTATTAAATTCGGCTGCTTAAAGGATGAAAAATTTGCTGAGAAGATGAATGATTACATCATATTCAAGAACCTTGACGGCAAATATTTAACACTTAAGGAATGTCTCGAAGAGAATAAAGAGAAACACGAAAACACTGTATTCTATGTAACAGATGAAATTGAACAAAGTCAGTATATTAACATGTTTAAGAACGAAGGAATTGATGCTGTAATTCTTACTCATAACATTGACCAGCCATTCATCACCAACATGGAATCTAAGAATGAGAATCTCAAGTTCAAGCGTATCGATGCAGATCTTTCAGACAGCTTTAAGGAGGAGACTTCTAAAGACGAGTTGAAGGACATGACTGAAAAGCTCTCTAAGACTTTCAAGGATGCTCTTGGCAATGAGAATTTAACTGTTAGTGTAGAGAAATTAAAGGATGCATCTATATCTTCAATGATTACTCTTTCAGAAGAAAGCAGACGTATGCAGGATATGATGAAGATGTATGGTATGGCAGGCATGGATCCTAATATGTTTGGTGCTGAGGGGCAGACTCTTGTACTTAATGCTAACAATGACCTTGTTAAATATGTTGCAGAACATGCAGACGGTGAAAATACTAAGATTATATGCGAACAGCTCTATGACCTTGCTATGCTTAGTCATGCACCACTCTCTCCTGAACAGATGACTGGATTTATTGCAAGAAGCAATAAAATCATGGAATTACTTGCAAAATAACGCCATTTAAACTATCATTGTCTTATATAACAATAAGGAAATATATAACATGACTAATTTTAACTATGACAATTATGACGATGATACTAAAGCAAAATACGATGATGGTATCGAATTTTTAGATGATGATTTTTCTTTTGATGAAGATGATGATGATGATAACATTTATGATATTCCTCGTTACAGCGATGAGCCTGTTGCTCCACATCATCATAAAGAAAAGCAGGAAACTATTGGACAGGAAATATTAAGTTATATCAAAATCCTTGCCGTTGCTGTTATTGTAGCATTTCTTTTTACCAGATTTATAATTGTAAACGCTCAGGTTCCGTCTGGTTCAATGGAAAACACCATTCTTACCGGAGACAGACTAATAGGTTTCAGACTTGCTTATCTGTTTCATGAACCAGAACGTGGTGATATTGTAATCTTCAAATATCCTGATGATGAATCACAGAATTTTGTAAAAAGAGTTATCGGTATTCCTGGTGATGTCATTCAGATTTCCAACGGACATGTATATGTCAATGGTGAACAGCTTGAAGAGAATTATCTTCGGGAGCCAATGAACAATGATGGTGAAGAGTTAACCTATGTTGTACCTGCTGATTCATATTTTATGCTTGGAGATAACAGAAACAATTCTAAAGATTCCAGATACTGGACCAACACATTTGTATCAAAGGATAAGATTATTGCTAAGGTTTCTTTCAGATATTTCAATGTCAGAACGAAGCGTTTTACATTTTCTTTCATTAAATAGCCCTCTGAATAAAGAATAATATTAAGGGTACAATAATATGGCCGCTATGTTTCAAAAACAATAGCGGTCATATTTGTTTTTTGAAAGGAGAAATATTATGGGTAATCTTAACTGTAATGCTGCATCTTGCATGCATAACTGTGACAACCAGTGCTGTCTTAATTCAATCTGTGTAGAAGGAAGCTTGGCATGCCAATGTGGTGAAACATGCTGCAGCGACTATGAACATCAGAAACCAGGTGCAACTAATATGTGCCATCTTCCTAAAGATTCTTTATCCATCTCATGTGAAGCAACCAACTGCATATATAACACTAATAAAAAATGTGATGCTGACCATGTAGACATATCAGGTATAAAGGCTGTAACAGAGGACGATACAGTCTGTACAACATTCCAGGCAAGAGGATAAGTCTAGAACTATTCTCATCGCTACTCGCGCGAGTAGCGCATATGCCAGACTAAAGTCTGGCATTGTCGCGGTGCTCCTCGAATATCCGCCCAATTTATAATTCATGCAAGCATGATTATAAATTCTGCAGCTATTCTCATCGCTACTCGCGCAAAAAGGGCTGTCATGCATATGCATGACAGCCATTAATAATACATAAAAATTATGCTCTTGATGTATACTCACCTGTACGAGTATCAATCTTAATCTTATCGCCCTGATTAACGAATAATGGAACCATAATCTTAGCTCCTGTCTCTACGATAGCTGGCTTAGTAGCACCTGTTGCTGTGTTACCCTTGATACCAGGCTCTGTATCTGTTACTTCAAGCTCAACTGAAATAGGTGGCTCAATAGCAAATACATTACCATCATGTGAACAAAGCTTAACCATCTCATTCTCTTTAACGAACTTAAGAGAATCACCAACCTGATCAGCACTTAATGCGATCTGGTCATATGTCTCTGTATTCATAAAGTTGTAAAGATCTCCATCAGCATATAAATACTGATATTCTGATCTGTCGATGTGTGCAAGATCAAACTTCTCAGTTGGTCTGAAAGAATTCTCTATAACACCACCAGAAATAATATTCTTTAACTTAGCTCTAACGAAAGGTGATCCCTTACCAGGCTTAACATGCTGGAATTCGATTACCTGCCAAATTCCGTTCTCATACTGAATTGTAATACCGTTCTTAAAACTACCTGCATCTACCATTCTTTGGTATACCTCCTAAATAATCAAATGACTTCTAATATTGTATAATAAATATAAACATTTGGCAACTACTTTTTCATAGCAAGGTCAACAACTGCTTCCATGGCATATAAATATCCCTTAAGTCCAAGTCCAACAACCTGTCCGTTGCACACAGGAACTGTCACTGATGTGTGTCTGAACTCTTCTCTTGTATGTACATTAGATATATGAACCTCTATCTTAGGAATTGCTGCCACAGATGCAAGAGCATCTCTTACTGCATAGCTGTAATGAGTAAACGCTCCCGGATTAATAACTATTCCATCAACATCATTATAATATGCTTCCTGAATCTTATCAATTATAGCACCTTCATGATTGCTCTGGAACACCTCAACATCAACTCCAAGCTCCTCTGCCTTCTTCTCAATCATTGAAACAAGAGCTTCATAATTCTGCTCTCCATATATACCTTTCTCTCTTATTCCAAGAAAATTAATGTTAGGTCCGTTCATTACAAGTATCTTCATATCAATCCTCCATTATGCCTATATTAACAGCTGAAACTATATCAGCATACATGTCTTCAAATCTTCTTCCATCAGTCTTAACTATAACATCAGCAGCGTCCTTATAAAGCGCCTCCCTTGCGGTCATAAGACTTTCAATCTTTTCTCTTAAATTACCTCCTGCAAGAAGCGGTCTGCTTGTATCCTTAGACAGACGCTTTACCAGTTCATCAACAGATGCTTCCAGATATACAACAATTCCAAGCTCCTTAAGAAAACTTCTGTTAACTTCTCTTACCGGCAGTCCTCCACCAACAGATATAACACAGTTATCACAGACCTGTGCAAGCTCTTTGATAGTCTGTGTCTCCATATCCCTGAATGTCTCTTCACCGGAATCCCTGAATATATCCTTAATAAGCTTGTTATACTTATTCTCTATATACTCGTCAGTATCAAGAAATTCCATATTGTGAGTCCTGATAATCCATCTTCCAAATGTTGTCTTACCGCTTCCCATAAAACCAATAAGGATAATATTATTCTTTCTATTCATTAATCCCAAGCTCCTTCTGAAGACACTTATACACCTCATCAGCCTCTTCCTTAGTAATCTTACAGTCATTCCAGAGCTCGTAAGCACTTACTCCCTGATACAGAAGCATCTTAAGACCATTATAAGCGTTCTTTCCCTGTGCCTTGATAAGCTTCATAAACTTAGTCTTGGCCGGATTATATATAATATCAACACCAACTGCTGCCTTTTTGTAAAATGCTTCATCATCAATAACAACAGCTTCGTCATTCGGATGAAGTCCAACACTTGTTGTCTGGATAACAACATAATCTTCTCCCGGAATATCAGCATAATCAGCAATATTCATAGGAATAACCTTATCATTGTTAAAATGTGCATTAACAGCCTGTGCAATCACCTCAGCCTTATCAACTGTTCTGTTCAGCAGATACACACACTGTGCATTCTTACTTGAACATAAGAATGTTATAGCTCTTGCTGCTCCTCCTGCTCCCAGAATAATAACCTTAGAATCAGCCAGTTCAATTCCTTCATCTTCAAGTTCTCTAGCAAGTCCAAGAATATCAGTGTTGTATCCTTTGAATCCTCCATCAACCCTTACAAGAGTATTAACAGCTCCTATAGCCTTGGCAAGCGGATCTATATCTACAAGAGAATCAATAACCTCTGACTTGTGTGGAACTGTGACATTAAGTCCCAGTATATTGAGACTGTAAGCACCCCTTACAGCAGATGCCACATCTCCTTTTTCCACTTTAAATGTAGTATAAACCATGTCTTTTCCTGTCAGCCGTGCAAGATTATTATGAATTGCCGGTGACACAGAATGTCCTACCGGATTACCAATAAGTCCGCATACTCTTGTTGTTCCTTTGATGTCCATAATCCAAGCTCCTTTAAGCAATTAATGCTTTCTTCTTTTATAGAAAAATAATACAATCCATTCCAGTCTTCTCTTAAAAATTATCTGAATTTCTTCATGCTTATCAATAGGCTTTACAAGCACAGACATAATACCTGCCCTATTAGCGCCCCACACATCTGTAAAAAGCTGGTCACCAACAAAGAATGTGTTATTCCTGTCTGTTCCCATAATATCCATTGCCTTAATATAATTGACCGGCGATGGTTTTGCTGCCTTACTTACATATCTTGAACCACATGCATCAGCAAGCGGCTTTACACGCGGTTCTTTGTTATTCGATATAATACATGTATCAAACCCTATCGCTCTTAAACTGTCAAATAAATCACTGCACTTCTTCGTAACCGGTGCACCATGTTCCACAAGAGTATTGTCAATATCAAATATAATACCTCTGTAGCCCTTATTATACAGTCCTTCATAATCTATGTCGTAAGCTGAATCAATATATATATCAGGATAAAACCTCTTAAACATAACAAAAATGCTGCCTTTCTTAATTACTGATATATATTATTTAAGGATTTTCTTAATCTCTTCCATAAATGAATCAACATCCTTAAATTCTCTGTAAACAGATGCAAATCTTACATAGGCAACCTCATCAACTGCCTTAAGCTTGCTCATTACAATCTCACCAATAGTTTTAGTTGAGATTTCTTTCTCTCCAATATTAAATATCTGCGTCTCAATCTCATCAACCATATTATTAATCTGTGAGATAGATACAGGCCTTTTATGGCACGATCTGACAATACCCGCAGTTATCTTCTCTCTGTCATATGGTTCTCTGTTATTATCCTTCTTAATCACAATAAGAGGCATAGATTCAATCTTTTCATATGTGGTAAAACGCTTACCACACTCGTCACACTGACGGCGCCTTCTTATTGAGCTGTCATCAGTCGGTCTTGAATCAATTACCTTAGTGTTATCTTTACCACAAAATGGACACTTCACGCTATCTACCTCCAAATTAAATATATAAATTAATTATGAATAAGCCCAGCCAAAATGTCAATCCTTTTAATGTTGATAAGTTGAAAAACCAATATATTATTTAAGGAGGGATTATGGCTGGATACAAAGTTGAAATATGCGGAGTCAATACAAGTGACCTTCCTCTTCTTAAACCCGCCCAGGCAAAAGAACTGCTTATAAAGATAAAATCAGGAGATACGCTTGCAAGAGAAACATTTATAAAAGGAAACTTAAGGCTTGTATTAAGCATTGTACAACGCTTCAGCCAGAGTGGTGAAAATCTTGATGACCTGTTTCAGATAGGCTGTATAGGAATGATTAAAGCGATTGACAATTTTGATATATCGTTAAATGTACAGTTTTCAACATATGCTGTTCCAATGATAATCGGAGAGATAAAGCGTTTTCTGCGTGATAACAGCACTATAAGAGTCAGCCGTTCCTTAAAAGATACAGCCTATAAAGCAATAACTACCCGTGAAACACTTATGAAGAAAAATCTTAAAGAACCATCAATTACAGAAATCGCAGAAGAAATAGGCATATCAAAAGCTGATATCGTAATTGCCCTTGAAGCAGTCACACCTTCAATATCATTATATGAACCGGTATTCAATGATGGTGGTGACACCCTGTATGTTATTGATCAGGTAAAGGACAAGAAAAACACTGAAGACCGCTGGGTAAGAAATATTGCGCTTCGAGAAGCTATTAATCGGCTTTCCCCAAGAGAACGCCAGATAATAATACTCCGTTTCTTTGATTGTCTTACACAGACTGAAGTTGCCAAAGATCTTGGGATATCACAGGCCCAGGTAAGCCGTCTTGAAAAATGTGCCTTGCGTGATATGAAAAGACACCTTTGCTGATATGCGTAATATAATAATATAAGCACTTAACCAGGTATTATAATGCGTCTATGTGAACTTAAAGGAAAAACCGTAATAAACGATACCGACTGCTGCATATTAGGTTTTGTGGTTGATATTGATTTCGACCCGTCATCAGGCTGCATACTGGCACTCATTGTTCCCGGTCCCGCCAGATTATGCGGACTGCTTGGAAGAGATTTTGAATATGTAATTCCTTTCAAATGCATCCGCACAATCGGGCCTGATATTATACTTGTAAGTATTTGTCCTGAAAAGGTTAAGCAAAAATGTATCTGACCAGTATTGAAAATCCTTTACTTATGCTATAAAATAGTAATATATATGTTTTACGGAGGCGGATAATCATGGATAAGAAATATGTAGCTTATGCAGGCAGCTATACACACGAAAGCAGTAAGGGTATCCATATATATGACTGTGATGTAGCTAAAGGAAGAATAACAGAACGTGAAGAGGTGGCAATTGATAACCCTTCTTTCATTGCATTTTCACATGATAAGAATTTCTTATACTCTATATGTGACCAGGGTGTTTCAGCTTATGCTGTATTAGAAGATGGAAGTCTCGAGCTTATGAATGTTGCGTCCATTAACGGAATGCGTGGCTGTCATATATGCGTAACAAGTGATAACAGATTCCTTGTTGTTTCCGGATATCATGACGGCAAGATTACTGTTTTGCACATCAATGCTGATGGTTCAGCGGGATTTATAGCTGATGAAATATTTCATAAAGGAATCGGAAGTGTTGCCGAAAGAAACTTCCGTCCTCATATAAGCTGGAGCACATTCACACCTGACGAAGAACTTTTATGTGTATGTGACCCTGGAATTGACCAGATTAAGCTTTATGAATTCAATCATGTAACCGGTAAATTAAAGTTATACGATATAATCCGTTCACAGCAGGAATCTGCACCAAGACAGATTGAATTCAGTCAGGATGGTAAGTTTGCTTATGTTGTCTGCGAAATGAAGAATTATATTAATGTATATTCTTATGATAAGAATTCAGACAAAGACCGTTTTGATTTAGTACAGAATATATTCACTGTAAGAAGAGACCATAAATCTAACAGTGCCGCTGCTAACATAACATTTGACAGCACAGGAAAGCATCTGCTCTGCTCTAACGCCGGCGATAATACAGTTACAATATACAAGGTTGATTCCAAAACAGGAAAGCTCTCAAGCCTTAATTCTCTCCCTATCAGTGGTGATTATCCTAAGTACATAAGGCTCTTCCCTGACGACAAGCATTTAATGTCAATGAATAATGAAGGGAATTCTATTACAATATTTACTGTAAAATACGACAAAGGGCTTATAATAATGAATGGTCCGGAGCTTAAGATTTCAAGACCTAATAATATGATAATTAAAGAACTTAAGTAAATGTGTCTTTGACACATATATTAAAATGGCTGCCGTTTAGTAACGACAGCCATTAATTTTTATGAATATTTCTCTTCACAGTACTTACATCTGTAAACCTGCTTTTCCTCATCAGCAAGTACGAACACCTGCTTTAAGCCCTGCTCGATAGATGTGATACATCTTGGATTCTTACATTTGATAATATTAGTAACCTGCTTTGGAAGAGATAGTCTCTTCTTCTCTACTATTTCACCATTCTTAATAATATTTACAGTAATGTTATGGTCAACGAATCCTAAAACATCAAGATCAACAAGATCAAGACCACCTTCAATCTTAATAATGTCTTTCTTTCCCATCTTACCACTTCTTGCATTCTTAATAATAGCAACCTGACAGTCAAGCTTATCAAGTCCTAAGTAATTGTATATCATCATGGCCTTTCCTGCTTCAATATGGTCAAGAACAAAGCCTTCATTAAGTTCGCCTACATTTAACATAAATTTTCCTCCTTATGCATCCAGTGAATCAAGTACATGCGCTAATGATGGATTAACCACTGTATCAAGTCCAAGTAAAGTAAGTATAAGTGCCATTCTTACATATACACCAAACTGAACCTGCTTGAAATAAGCAGCTCTGTCATCATTGTCAACGTCAACAGATATTTCATTAACTCTTGGAAGCGGATGAAGAACATACATATCAGGCTTTCCAAGTGCCATCTTATCTTCATCAAGTATATAGAAATCTTTCATTCTTAAATATTCATCTTCACTGAAGAATCTTTCTCTCTGTACTCTTGTCATATAGAGAATATCAAGCTCAGGCATAGCCTGTTCAAGATTCTCAACTTCTACGAAATCGCAGTTATTAGCCTTAAGCACATCATCCCTGATATAATCAGGAATTCTTAACTCCTTAGGCGATATAAGGACAAACTTTACATTCTTGTATCTAACTAATGAACTTATAAGTGAGTGAACTGTTCTTCCGAACTTAAGGTCACCACATAAACCGATAGTAAAGTTATCGAGTGAACCACGAAGCTCCCTTATTGTCATAAGATCAGTAAGTGTCTGTGTAGGATGCTGATGTCCACCATCACCTGCATTAATAATAGGGATGTGTGAATACTCGGAAGCTACCATCGGAGCACCTTCCTTTGGATGACGCATTGCACATATATCTGCATAACAAGAGATAACTCTTATAGTATCTGCAACACTTTCACCCTTTGACGCTGAGCTTGAAGAAGCCTCAGAAAAGCCTAATACCTGACCGCCAAGGTTAATCATGGCAGCCTCGAAGCTTAATCTTGTTCTAGTACTTGGCTCATAGAACAATGTGGCTATCTTCTTTCCATCACATACATGACCATACTTTGATGGATCCTTTGAAATGTCTCTTGCAAGATCTAATAATCTTGCCAGTTCATCAACGCTTAAATCAAGCGGACTAAGTAAATGTCTCATAATAGAAAAGCCTCCGTGTGTATATTTAATTAAAATAATTACTCTGTTCTGCTGTATTTTTCTGACTGAACCTTAATAAGTTCTGCATCATTAAAATAATCAATCTTCATAGCAGCCTTGACATCATCAAGAGTGTCCTGTGCAACAGCGTAAGCCGCTTCTGTACCTCTCTTAAGGATATTATATACTTCTGGAATATCCTTTTCATATTCATGTCTTCTTGCTCTGATTGGTTCAAGCTCCTTGTTGATAACATTAAGAAGGAACTTCTTAACCTTAACATCTCCAAGACCACCTCTTCTGTAATGATCCTTTAATTCATCAAGATTCTTATAATCAGGAAGGAATTCAGCAAAATCCTCATCACTGCTGAAAGCATCAAGGTAAGTAAATACTGTGTTACCCTCAACCTGTCCAGGATCAGATACCTGAATATGGTTAGGGTCTGTGTACATACTCATAACCTTTTTCTTAACTTCCTCTGGAGTGTCAGATAAGTAGATGCAGTTTCCTAATGACTTGCTCATCTTAGCCTTACCATCAGTACCAGGAAGTCTTAAACATGCCTTATTATCCGGAAGAAGAATTTCTGGTTCAACCAATGCTTCTCCATATACAGAATTAAACTTTCTTACAATCTCACGACACTGCTCAATCATAGGCTCCTGATCTTCTCCTACAGGAACAGTAGTAGCCTTAAATGCAGTAATATCTGCTGCCTGGCTTATAGGATAACAGAAAAATCCTACCGGAATACTCGCCTCAAAATTACGCATCTGAATCTCAGATTTAACTGTAGGGTTTCTCTGAAGTCTTGAAACTGTAACGAGGTTCATATAATAAAATGTAAGCTCTGTAAGCTGTGAAATCTGTGACTGGATAAATATATTAGACTTAGCTGGATCAATACCAACTGAAAGATAATCGAGTGCAACCTCGATAATGTTCTGTCTTACTTTCTCTGGATTATCAGCATTATCTGTTAATGCCTGTGCATCCGCAATCATAATAAAAATCTTCTCATATTCACCTGAATTCTGTAATTCAACTCTTCGCTTTAAAGATCCAACATAATGACCTAAGTGAAGTCTTCCGGTTGGTCTGTCACCTGTTAATATAATCTTAGACATAAGCGCCACCTTTCCTCATCCCAAAATCGTAAAAATTATATCATACTTTTACGCAAATGGCAAAATAGTTTAATATAAATTGGCAGAATAACTGCAATTCCTGCAAGGAATGTAAGTCCCTCATTCCAGCACACTGCATCAAAGCCAAAATGTGGTATCAGAAGCACAGCAACAGCCGCCCTTCCAGCCATCTCTGCAAGTCCTGAGAGAATAGAATATTTGCCATAGCCCATACCCTGAACTGAATACCTTGCAGTAAATAAAAGTGCCAGTTCTGCATTAAACACACTTATGTATCTTATAAACTTCACAGTGTAACCGACAACAACTGTATCAGCTGCATCAACGAATATAAGTGCCATATATCTGCCGGTAAAGAAACATACTATCATCGTGATTACAGAATAGATAAGACCAATCTCTAAAGTTCTCTTAAATCCTTCACTGATACGGTCAAATCTCTTTGCTCCGAAATTCTGTCCGACAAATGATGAAAGAGCTGTTCCCAACGCATTTAACGGACACAGAATCAGATTCTTAATCTTATATCCGGATGTAAATCCTGCAATGGCGTCTTCTCCAAGTGCATTTACATAAAATTGCAGAATAATTGCGCCAATTGCAGTAATAGAATACTGCAGTCCCATTGGCATGCACATTTTAATAATGTTCTTCATGTAATACGGATGGAACTTTCTTTCATCTGCATTAACTGGAAATAACAGTTTGTACTTCTTAAAGATGTATACAGCACTAAGAACGCCTGCAATTCCCTGTGAAAATATAGTAGCAACTGCAGCTCCGGCAACACCCCATTTCACAACAACAACCAGAAACAGATCAAGAAATATATTAATAACAGTTGATACTGCCATAAACATTGTTGACTTTTTGCTGTCTCCAAATGCCATCAGAATCCCAAAACAGAAGTTATACAGAACCGTCAACGGAAGTCCTAAGAATATAATAACAAGATACACATGTGCATCCTTAAATATATTTTCAGGTGTCTTTAACCACGTTAAAAAGAGTCCACTCATAGACGCTGTAACTGCTGTCATAATAACCGCGATTGCAAGCGCAAAGTAGACTCCATTAACAAAATATTTTCTTAAATCATCATTCTTTCCTGCTCCAAATGCCTGTGACACAGGAACACTTATTCCTATACATGAACCTATACAGAAATAACATACAATATACGTAAGAGAAGAAGTTGCGCCAACTGCTGCCAGTGCCTTAGAGCTTAAGAACTGTCCAACAATTGCTGCATCTGCAATATTATAAAGCTGTTGCAGAAGCTGACCCAAAAGCACTGGTCCTGCAAATGATAATAAAATCCTTGTTATCGGTCCATTAGTCATTTTTGTATTATCCATAGTGTTGGCATTTTCCATTTTTCTTCCATCCCATCATAATTACTAATAATTCTTAACTATTATAGTCCTTATGAAAAGATTTGCAACTGATAATCATTTTTTCTTTTTATGAATCAGATATGATATTCCCCATATAATTAATGCTCCAATAACTGCTCCACAGCCATCAATTAAAACATCCTTTACCTGTCCGCTTCTTCCCGGCACAAAAAGCTGGTGAAGCTCATCCGTTGATGCATATAGTACGGCTATGCATACTGAAACCAATACATTTTTCCATCTGATTATGCTGACTGTAACAGCCCCCAGAACCAGTCCTGCAAGCATAGCATACTCTGTCGCATGTGCAGTCTTTCTTACCGGATGATCAATAGCCTGTGCCATATGAATCTGCTGCTGCTTACTTAAATCATCAAACCCTGGAACAAATACATGACAAACCATCATTCCAGCTTTAATACTCTGTTCTTCCGATTCATCCCCCTGCCTTTCCGAGAAAGAAAAAATAACAACCATCCATGTAACCGCAAGAATTGTGAAAACAATTCGGCGAAAATTATTTGATAACATATTCAAATCTTCCTATCCAGATATTTATCCATCACTAAAAGCAAATTACTTTTGCCTTTCAATTGTTTATTACTTCTCATATCATTAAAATTCAATTTTTTAACACACTCTTTTTTTCTAAACTCTGCCGCAGTTTTTCTTTTTTCAGAATCCTTTACCTTTTTCCCTATAAAAACTTCTTCGACATCATGACAAAACCATATTAATTCACAATCATTGTTCTTACAGTAATCTGATATATTATCAAATTCCATTTTATGCATTTGATTGCTTTCAATTTGATCTGTATCAATACAATAAACCACATAACTCTTTCCATGATTATACATATTAATTAACTTATCTATATCTCTCACTACACCCTTATCATTATATCTTGTTTTTGTTTTCATGTATATCTTACTAATTTTAACCGAATTATCGATCACATAATTATGTCTGATGGCATCCATAATATATGTGCTATCTGTATCAGCTTGCTTATTAGTTTCAACACATAGAATTATCTGTTTTCCCATAACTACCCCTCAAATATTCCTATAAAATCTGTAGCATCTATATTAAATGGCGAATTTTCAATCATTCCATTCTTATAATAATTTTCTGGAGATGCATGCCCCTTAGATACCCATGACACTATTTTATTATCACTTGATAAGAAATCAATAGAATTCTTATTCTGTTTTAATAATGACATCGGATCTACATTATGCATAGTAAAACACAATTGTCCTTTACCATAATACATAAAATACTCTATTAATTTACATAAATAAATATCATTAATGTTAGAGTCCATTTCATCCACAAATGCAATTCCATAATTATTAGCTGCTTTAAATGCTGAATATAATCTTACAAGTTTCTTTATTCCAGTACTTTCAAATTCCTTATTAACCTTATAATTACCATAATTAAAAATCAACTCACACCTATAGTTGTCTCCATCATCCTTTGCATCTATATCTATCGATTTTAATTCTCTCTTAAAAATTTGTATAAATTTTGTAAGCTGTTTTACACTTTCTTTATACTTGTCAAATTCTGACTTGCTTATAGAATTGTCATCAAATCCGGAATATACACTTATTGTATCTAGAATCTCATTTATATCATTAATATACTCGGAACTTTTTTCGTGTGATTCTCTTATTGTTTTCCTCAAAAAATATATATCATGTTTATCCTCTTCGTTAATATATACATTAATAAGTGCTATGAGAAATAACATCACTGCAATATTGTATGAGAATTCCTTATCTTTTTCAATAACACTAGTATAATCAACAATATAAAGTGACATAAAAGGGTTCTTATTTAACAGATTAAATGTCTTTTTTTCTATAATATTCTTAACAGTCTCATTACAATTAATATTAATAAGTTCACCATTATCACACTCATATACATTAACATAATTATTATTGGGATAATTACCATTTTTTAAATTAAGGCTTTCATGTTTTATAACATAATCTCCTTTATTATTCTTCTCCAACTCAAAATTATAATCATAGACAATATATGATTCTTCTTCTCCTGTAATATATTCACACCCAAATGTAAATCTCGATGTTTCTTTATTAATTATTTCATCAAGGAATCTCTGATTCTTACTTTCGTTAAGATATTGATTACTCAGCATCAAATCCTGAAATATCTTGATTCCAGTAATAATTGCTGTCTTTCCCGAACCATTTTCTCCATATATAGCCTTAACCCTGAATTTATCAGGATCAAAATTCTTATCAACAGTCTTCTTATAAAAATCCAATCTAATTTCATTTTTTATGCTCTTAATTCCTGACATTCTGACATTTAACAAATAAACCAAGTTATCCATACCATAAATCTCCTTTCCCTTCTATATTATATCACTTAAGTTAAAAAATAAATACATTTTGTATTTTTTTCTTGTTAAATATACTTTCCCATTCTGAAAACAATTATTACATTATTAACAACAGAAAAAGAACTGCAACAGACACACATCAATGTCATGCTACAGTTCTTTTAATTATTAATAACTAATTATTTAATTTCTTTTTCTTACTGATGATTCCTGCAATACCTGCTCCACTTAATAAAGCAATCATTAGCCACATCATAAGTCTTGTTGCATCTCCTGTCTGAGTAGATGTTCCAGGCTCTGTGTTCTGTGCTTCTGATACTGCTTCAGTACTAACCTGTGTTGAAGACTCTGTACCATTAGTTACACTCTCAGATGGTTTTGTCACATCTTCTGAAGGCTTAGATTCTGGATTTGTTTCTTGTGTTGACGGCTTTGTCTCCGGATCACTTGGCTTTACTTCTGAACCAGCTACATCTCTATAGACAATCGCATATGTTGAAAATTCATTAGTCTTAAATGTAATTGTCTTATTATCTGCATCCCATACACTATCAACTGTTTTTACTACACCATTATGTACACGAATAATCTTGTATTCTCTGTTATTAGATATAAGATCTGATGGTACATTAATTGTAATAGTAATCATTTCCTGTGAATCAGATACTTTCTTATTATTATTGACAACATTTCCAGCTTTGTCCTTAACTGTCAGCAACAACGAAACGTCTAAGCACTTACCAATCTTTTCATTTGCTTTAAATGAAGCCTCAATAAGTTTCTTATCAGCAGCATTATTGTCAGTTGCATTCTTTATTGATAAAACAATATCTGCTGAACCACCTTTATTAACAATATCTTTCTGCTTATCATCAAGTGTCTTCTCAATCAACTTTTTCTTATCAGTATCAACATTAACACTTGGAACATCCTCAGAAACCACAGGTTCAAATGTTATATCTCCTAGTTTTGTGTCTGGGTTAGGTGTCGGTTCCGGATCTGGTGCTGGAAGCTTTGCAATTGTTTTGTTAAACTCTACCTTATCAGTTGCTGTTCCACATACAAGTGCAATATCTGCCTGGACACTTCCTGCCGCCTGTGTTGTTGCATCTGTCTTTCTCTCATGTATCCGTCTCTCCTTTAATATTAATTTTCTATACTCAATATTAAAAGAAATGAAGACGCATTTATACTGATTACAATGCATAAAAAATCCGGCATATAGCCGGAAATGATTATTATAATAAAATGAGCAGCACTATAAGCCGGGTTATGTCAGCATAAGCTGTGATGATCATCTATCTAGTCCTGCTGTTGCCAGCAGGCTCAAGCGACCTACCTAAAGCTTGGCGGGCAACCTTTATATCGCTTTTATTTGGTCTTGCTTCGAATGGGGTTTACATGTGCCACTGCTGTTACCAGCAATGCGGTAGTCTCTTACACTGCCTTTCCACCCTTACCATAGCTTTCGCCATGGCGGTATATTTCTGTTGCACTGGCCTTGGAGTTGCCTCCACCGGACGTTATCCGGCATCCTGCCCTGTGAAGCCCGGACTTTCCTCACCTGCACGAATGCAGCCGCGATCATCTGTGCTACTCATAATATTTAGTTGTTTTTTCTTTCGTCTACTATCTGGTAAACTTCTATCTTAAACTGATCTTCTTTACTAATACCAACAAATCTACAGCCGTATGTTGTCTCTGCATCCCCTGAATTACTCATTCGTATAATTTCTATTACAGTTGCAAATCGTTCTTTATTGGCAAGTATAACAACTGTATCGTAATAAGTATTAGGTTTAAACTTATAATCAGACTTAAATGCCATGCCATCTTTTGATATATTAATGACATTCACGTCTACGGTATCACCAGCATACCCAGAAACATATTTATCATCAAGCTGTCTTAATGATATATAAACATTGACATCAGTTCTTCTTGATTTTCTCTTTTCAAACCCCATGATTCCCTCTGTACTGTACAGGATTATACCTGTTCTCTTTCATTTAATCCATATAATGATATCATTAACTTATTGGAAGTTCAAATATATTTTTTGTATACTTTTATTATTTAATAAACATAGCATCTCCAAAGCTGAAGAATCTGTATTTCTCCTGCACCGCAACTTCATATGCATGAAGCACATGTTCTCTTCCTGCAAGTGCTGATACCAGCATAACAAGTGTTGATTCTGGAAGATGGAAATTAGTTATAAGACAATCGATTGCCTTGAACTTATATCCCGGATATATGAATATCTCTGTCCATCCACTCTTGGCTGGAATTGTTCCATCTTCAAGTGCGACTGACTCAAGAGTTCTTGTGCTTGTTGTTCCGACAGCAATTACCCTTCCACCATTCTTTCTCGTATTGTTAATCATGTCTGCAGCTTCCTGTGTAACAATATAAAACTCTGAATGCATATGATGGTCAAGAATATTCTCTACCTTGACAGGTCTGAATGTTCCAAGTCCTACATGAAGTGTTACTCTTGCAATATTAACTCCCATGGCTTTGATTTTTTCAAGAAGCTCTGTTGTGAAATGAAGCCCGGCAGTAGGTGCTGCCGCAGAACCCTCATGCTTTGCATATACAGTCTGATATCTGTTCTTATCCTCAAGCTTATGTGTTATATATGGTGGAAGTGGCATCTGTCCAAGCTCATCAAGAATCTCTTCAAATATTCCATCATATGTGAACTGGATAAGTCTGTTTCCTTCTTCAACTATATCAATAATCTCTCCTATAAGCTTGCCTTCACCAAAACTTATCTTAGCACCAACCTTAGCCTTCTTTCCCGGCTTAACAAGAACTTCCCATGTATCCTGTCTGTCTTCAAGTCTTTTAAGAAGAAGCACTTCAATAGTAGCTCCTGTATCAGCCTTAGTACCTATAAGTCTCGCTGGTATTACCTTAGTGTCATTAACAACAAGACAATCACCCGGCTTAAGATAATCTACGATATCTCTGAATATCTTATGTTCAATCTCTCCCGTTTCTTTATCAAGCACCATAAGTCTTGAACTTGATCTGTCAGACAAAGGATCCTGCGCAATAAGCTCCTCTGGCAGATCATAATAAAAATCATGTAAATCCATGTACTACTCCTTTCAAAGCAAAGGGGCGGCGCCACACGCCGCCCCTTTACCGACCACTGCAACAGCTGGGTCTGTATTACTTTCTAAGTTCGATTCCGTCAGCCTCAAGATCCTTGAATATCTTCTCCATTACTGGTGTGATATCCTTATCCTCAAGTGTCCTGTCCTTAGCTCTGAATGCGATTGAGTAAGCAACTGACTTGAAGCCTTCTTTAATCTGGCTTCCTTCGTAGATGTCGAAGAGGTTGTAGCTTTCTAATATCTTGCCGCCGCGCTTTTCAATAATCTTCTCAACTTCACCAACTGGAAGTTCCTTAGGCATTACCATACTGATATCTCTTGTTACAGCTGGGAACTTTGCAATTCCTGTGAACTTCTTATCGAAGCTTGCCATTTCTGTAACTGTTGGAATATCAATAACAACAATATATGTTCTCTCACCGATTGAGTAAGTATCGGCAACATCCGGATGAAGTTCTCCGATGTAACCAATCTTCTTATCAGCGTAATATACATCAGCCTGACGACCTGGATGTAAGAATGGAATACCAGCCTTAGCATCATATGTTGGCTTCTTCTTCATTCCAATCTTCTCAAGGAATTCTTCAATAACACCCTTCATTGAGTAGAAGTCAACGCTGCCGAAAGCTCCGAGTGTGAATTCAACTCTTTCGTCCGGAAGCTCGTTAACATCATCTGCTGCAAGGTAAATCTTAGCCAATTCATATAACTTAACATTCTTGTTTCTTCTGTTATAGTTAGTAGATAAAGATGTAAGCATTCCGTGAATTGGAAGTGTTCTCATAACCGAGAAATCCTCTCCTAATGGATTAGAGATTACAACTGTCTTTCTGTATACAGAATCAGCAGGAAGCTTTAACTTATCGAATACCTTAGGGCTCTCGAATGAGTATGTCATAGCCTGTGAGAATCCTGTAAACTGGGCAACCTCAGAAGCTGCATCTTCAATACTCTGCTCAAATGAAATCTTACCCATTGTTGTCTCTCCCTTAGGAAGAGTTGTAGGAATGTTGTCATATCCGAAGAATCTTGCAACTTCCTCTGCCATATCCGCGTCTCTGTTAAGATCCTGTCTAAATGTTGGGATAATAAGCTCATTAGCATCTTTATCATATTCAACTTCAAGTCTTTCAAAGTAAGAAAGCATATCTTCATCTGATACATTAGTACCAAGTAAAGCATTGTATTTAGCCGGCTCAAATGGAAGTCTCTTCTTAGTTACAGGGTCAGGATATACATCAACCACGCCTCCTACAACATCACCTGCATCAAGCTCTTCAATAAGCTGGCATGCTCTGTTGATAGCCTCCATTGCGTTCTCTGGATCAAGTCCCTTCTCAAATTTACCAGAAGCGTCTGTTCTTAAACCAATCTTCTTAGTTGTCTTTCTGATGTTAGTTCCGTCAAATGTAGCTGCTTCAAAAAGCATTGTCTGGACATCATCAGTAATCATTGAATTCTCGCCACCCATGATACCTGCGATACCAACTGGCTTCTCACCATCACAGATAAGAAGTGTCTGTGCGTCAAGAGTTCTCTCCTGTCCGTCAAGTGTTACGAACTTTTCGCCATCAGTTGCTGTTCTTACAACAATCTTGTGACCTGCAATAGTATCATAGTCATATGCATGCATTGGCTGACCATATTCTTCCATAACATAGTTAGTGATATCAACAATGTTGTTGATTGGTCTGATACCTGCTGTCATAAGTCTTTGCTGCATCCACTTTGGAGATGGAGCAAGTCTGATATTCTTAACAACTCTTGCAATATATCTTGAGCAAAGTTCTTTAGCTTCAATATCAACTGAAACCATTGTGTTAACATCCTCATCGTTACCTGTCTTAGTAACAACCGGTGGATTGAAAGGCTTTCTGAATGTAGCAGCAGCCTCTCTTGCGATACCGATAACGCTGTAGCAGTCTACACGGTTATTAGTTATCTCATATTCAAATACTGTATCATTAAGTCCTAAGTACTCTACCGCACTTGAACCAACAACAGCATCATCTCCAAATATATATATTCCTTCCTCTGGTGCATCCGGGAAGAATTCTCTTGAAGAACCAAGTTCCTCGATAGAGCACATCATACCGCATGACTCCACGCCTCTTAACTTGCCCTTCTTAATCTTAATTCCGTCTTCTGGAAGTGCGCCGCCGTCATGTCCTCCAGCAACTTTACCTCCGTCTAATACTACAGGAACCTTCTGTCCGCTTGAACCAACTTCAATGTTAGGTGCGCCTGTTACAATCTGCACATTCTCACTGCCCACATTAACCTGGCATATAACAAGCTTGTCTGCATCAGGATGTCTCTCAACTGAGAGAATCTGTCCAACTACGATTTTATCAAGGTTCTTGTCAAATGCATTAAAACACTCTACCTTAGTTCCTGAAAGTGTCATAGCATCTCTGAATTCCTGATCTGTACACTCAAGACCTGGAACCATTGCTTTTATCCAATTTAATGATGTATTCATATCGTCATTCTCCTTAAATATACTTTATCTTATTCCAGTCGTTAGACCACTATATGAATCGATTTAGAACTGCTTTATAAATCTGATATCGTTCTCATAAAGAAGTCTCATGTCATCGATTTCGTACTTAAGAAGAGCAACTCTCTCAAGTCCTACACCAAAGGCAAATCCTGTATATTCTTCCTTATCAATTCCACAAAGCTCGAATACATGTGGGTGAACCATTCCACAGCCGAGGATTTCAATCCATCCCTCGCCCTTACAGAAACGGCATCCTTTACCACCACATTTGAAACAGCTTACATCCATCTCGGCACTAGGCTCAGTGAATGGGAAATGATGTGGTCTGAATTTAACTTTAGTATCAGGTCCGAAAAGCTCCTTAGCGAATTCTGCTAAAGTTCCCTTAAGGTCTGCAAATGTTATTCCCTTATCAATTACAAGACCTTCTACCTGATGGAAGCATGGTGAATGTGTAGCATCAACTTCATCTGCTCTGTATACACGTCCTGGAGAAATCATTCTGATAGGGAGCTTGCCCTTCTCCATAACTCTTGCCTGAACAGGGGAAGTCTGTGTACGGAGTACTATCTTATCATTAATGTAGAATGTATCCTGTTCATCCTTAGCCGGGTGGTTAGCTGGTATGTTAAGTGCCTCAAAGTTGTAGTAATCATACTCAACTTCTGGTCCATCAACTACTTCATAACCCATTCCGATGAATATCTTCTGGATTTCTTCTAATGCAAGTGTATTAGGATGCTTATGTCCTAACTCATCCCTCTTAGATGGAAGAGTAACATCTATTACTTCACTCTTTAACTGAAGTTCTCTCTTCTTGGCAGCTAATTCTGTCTTAGCCTTATCTAATACTTCTTCAATTGCCTGTCTTGTCTCATTAACAATCTGACCAACCTTAGGTCTGTCTTCTGGTGCAACTTCCTTCATACCTTTAAGTACTTCTGTAAGTTCACCCTTCTTTCCAAGGAAAGCGACTCTGATATCATTCAGTTTATCAAGCGAATCAGTTTCATTAATCTGTGCTAAAGCTCTTTCTCTAATTGCTTCAAGTCTTTCTTTCATCCTTATAGCCTCCATACTTCTTTCGCTTTTTATCATTCATATGCGTAAAAAGCCACTGTTTATTGTAACATATCAATTTTATTTTGCAACCCGTGAATGTCGCTTCTCATACATTTCAATTACGCGCATTGCACCATCGCTGTGTGCCGGATTTGAAAGCGTTATCTTTTTAATATTTTCCTTTGCTTCATCAATACGTTTTTCATTGTACTCTATCTGCTGCCTTAATTTATAACGGCGAGTATTTATTTCATGCCGCACTTCAACCATTTCCTTAGGATTAATGATTGCCCTCACTCTTCCAAGCCATATATGTGGACTGTAAAGTCCTAAATTCTTAAGCATATTCTCAAGCTCATTTTCAGCAGAATTAAGTGATGATGTCATATCAAGCATTCTAATCTGCTCTTTTTTCATCTCCTCGTACAGTCTGTATTTCTTATCAAGTTCATATGAACTTTTAACTCCGAACTTTGTATATTCATAATCCAGCGTATTTGCTGCATTAATGAACTTAATCTTTACTTTGTTAAGCAGTGCTGTAGCTTTATTAAGTTTTATTTCGGTTATAATCACATTTCTTTCAGTAACCTTTAATAAAGCAAACATTCCAACTGCAAGAATTGCTGCAAATAAAGATATTCCTATAAAAAGTGCCGTATCACTGTCATTTTGAACAAGTGTCATCGATATAAGAAATACTGCAAACACTGCCGCAAGCGCAAAGATTGCTGTTTTCGCAAGCCTTCTTATCTTAATCTGTCTTGTAACAAGAACGTCCGCATCAGTTCTAAGATTAAGCTGTTCTGCCTCAAGTATCCTTAAATCTCTCTTAACAGTATCATAATAATCTTCGGATGCTTTCAAAAGCTTTATTCCACCTGGCATTTCATTTTCCACAGCTTCCATGCGCCTGTATGCCGCATTTGACAGCTTATGTTCTGTACTTTTAAGAATACGCCTGTCAACCATCATGTTGTCTATGGTCTCTGCACAGCTCAATATTTTATCACGTATCTGTGTGGGAGCTTCTTCCATAATCTGTATATCATTATATTCTTCAGTAACAGCCTCATACTCAGCTTTAGCATTTTCTACATGTGTCGCTGCTTCTTCCATGATATCACACTGTTCTCTTACATAAACCTCAATATCATGTGTACTGAAATCCTTTATATTGACACTGTCTATATTCCTGCTCATCGCATATTCTGCAATTTTATCAAGTTCGGATTTTTCCTTTGGAAGCTCAATAGGTATAGCATCAATCTCTTTGCGGTCTTCCTCATCCTTTCCATATTTCTCAACTGCCTTGATAAGCGTCTGTGCCTGCATACTGTTTAACAGATGATCATATTTTTCTTCTTCTATCTTGGCCTGCTGCTGTTTTTCCTTTGTTTTCTCATCAAGTTCTCCGCTCTTGCGGTCTTCATGTTTTTTCTTATTCTTCTTATCAAACGTTTCATATATATTCAATATATTAAACATTTTATTGGCAGCTTTTTCCTTGTCTGCCTCTTCTAGCAGTTCCTCATCTCTGTACGATTCATAATCATAATCATCATATATCGTTTCTTTTTCAGTTTTTTTAAATATTCCCATATATCCACCACAATTCTTTAAAATGTTTTGCTATATTTAATGTATGCCGTTCTCCACCTGTCAAGCCTTTCATCTACCGCCCTGTTGTACTGTGCCAGATTGCCATCTGCTTTTAATCTGGCAATATCTTCAAGTTCCCTATATTCATCACTATATCTGGCATTATCCATTAAAGTTTCCAATTCCTTCTGGACAACATATTCATCTTCATCCGCATCAACATTAACAGGTTCTTTATCCTTCTTTGCCATAATTAAAGCTGCTATACTGCATTTTTTTGATTCCTCATGCTGACCCGTCCTATATGCCTCATCATAATATATCACTGCTTTATCATACATAAACATTCTTGCATAGGCAGTTCCCAGGTTATGATAAACTTTTGCATAATCAGCTGCCAACAAATCTTTTCCCTTGTAATCTTTTATAATTGACTCGTAACATCTGACCGCGGCAAAATAATATCCAGCATTGAGATATCCGTCTCCTCTTGCTTTAAGCCTTTCGCATACGCTCTGCTTTCCAAGAGTATTAAGAATCCCTTTTAACTGCTCAATCTCTGCAACAGAATAATAATCTATTGTCTTGAGTATTATTACAAATATCTGTGCTAATGACCCTCCTGTTTCTTTCAGCTTCCTTACTCTTTCTGCCAGCTCTTTTTCTCCGGTTTCATCAAGAAAACTGATAAGATTATCATCTATAAAATCCTGTCCAATCAGATATATATTATTATAAATATAATAACAGAGTTCTTCTGCTGTATATAACTTCACACCTGTCTGTAAAACAGTCAGTGGTGTATCTGCCTTCTTTCCTCTGCACAGTATTATTTTCCCCATTGTATTTCTCCGTTTCCTGATGTTTTCCACATTCTCAGCTTCTTAATACAAGTTCTTTGCTTATAACTTTTCCTGAACTTTTGACAAACTCGCCAAATCCAAGATCTTTTATTGTAATATTACACCTGTCAGAATCTACAAAGCTTACGCTCACAGATACTCTTGTTGTTTTCCCTTCCCTGAATGGAATTTCACTTATATCAACAACTTCATCATAATATTTATTCTCAGGTGTTATTATTTTAAATGTAATGCTTCTCATATCCTCAAGTATACATTCCACAGTCCGTCCGGCAGTATACCAGTTACTTCCCGGTCTTACCAGCCTGAATCTCATTGGCTTTTCATATGACGAAATATCTATTTCTATACCACATTTCACATGATTATCAATAAGCATTATGACATTCTTAAACACTTCCGGCTTCAATATCTCCATTGCTGCAAAGCATGCACCCTTTGCAAAAAGATTCTGTCCGACAAATGCTTTTCTTCTCGTAACCATAAGCTTTGCAAATCTTTCAGGAAGCTTTTCAACATCAAAACCTTCACCTGTAAGATATGCCGCCGAAACATGTCTTTTAGAAAAATACTCTTCTGCAAATGTACACAACTCATTCTCAGCCAGTCCAAGTTCTTTGCTTATCACAGCTTTTTTTAATATATCAGATGTGTATCCTGTATGTTCCTGAAGCAGATAGTTACTATTGTCATTCTTCCTGACTGCAAGATAATCACACCTTATTCCTTCACTTGTGTAGTCAAACAGTGCCACACCAGCAGCATGAAGTTCACTTTTCTGTCTGTACGCATAATATGCAAAGCTTTCAACTCTGCTTAATACCTGCCATCTGCCATCTGATACACCACATTTTTTAAGAGTATCCCTGACAGCAGATATTTCATCAGAATGATAATCGGGAATGGTTACACATATGCTTTGAATCTGTGATGTACCTGTTGCTCGCATACATTCAGCGACAACATTTGCAAGACTGGTCTTTTCCTTTGAATCCTCTGTCAGTTTTACCGTCTGCACATTCCGTGAATTATATGAATATACACTTGCCTGAATTTTACTATATCCTATATCTATTCCTGCTATAAGTCCTTTACACTGCTCCATATCTGCTATCCTCATTTGACAATTGTAAACATTTCTCTTGTAACGTATTCCTCAACACAGTAACTATACATGAGCTTTCTTAATGTTGTAAGGTCATGCTGCTGTCTGCTTGCAAGACAATCATTAAGCATGTCAATCCTTCCATCTGTGTTCTCTGATGGAATATCCTTATATTCGCAGACTACCGGCTCTGTAGATGCCTGTTCATTGCTGTCATTAACTATAAATGTATATTCTAATGAATCCCCATAAAACAGATTAAACCTGCATGTAAATATTCCCCATTCGTTAGACTTCATAACCTGCACCAGCCTGTCAGCCCCATTAATACTATATGTCAAAGATACTTTATCATCTGGATCTGCTATGTATTCAACAATAGTAAGTCCCTGCATATTGTATGGTAAATCCAGTATTCCTTTGAATTTTTTGAAAAATCCATATATTCTGTCATGTTCACATAATTCATTAAGAACTGATTGTGCAAGTTCTTTTTCAGATGTATCTTCTCTTAACGCAACAGGGTTTCTTGACAGATTCTTAAGCCATGCTACATAACAACACTCTGGCAATCCATATCCATCCCCCATGCACTCCTCTATAACTCTGAATACTATATCATTAGCCTTCTTCTGCCTGAGAAGATAGAATTGTGAATTATAAGATAAATATGCCTTTACTATAAGCATATCAGGAATCTTACTATAATAATCAGCAAACACCTCTGTAAATCTTCCAGTATGCACACCTGTATACATCATCTGGGCAAGAATCCTTTCTGACATATGCAATACATTTACATTATAATTAACTGCTGACTTCCACACCGCATACATTTCATCATTAGTCCCATTATAGTATTCGCACATATAAGAAAGAACAGGTTCATTATAAATGTTGTGTCTGAATATATATTGAGTAATCTCATCAATAATCTGACTATGTCCGTCTGATACATTTGTAAGAATATAGTCAGTCATTTTAAGAAGTTTTGCCGCTTTTGCCATACAACAACCGTATATACCTGCTATCTCATATGCCTGTGAATACATTGATGAATCTATAAGTATCTCTATCAGCTTTCCCGCATCCTTCTTCGTCAGATTATCTGTATCAACATAATTGTATTCATGCCAGAAATCATCTTCTTCATAATAATGATAGTAATAATCAATCATCCAGGCATTAACCTGCTGTTTATACTGTTCACTGATACCCTGTTCCTTTTTTATTGTTTTGTACAGCTTAAGTGTTTCTTGTGTATACTGTGAATTCTTTCTCATTTCACAGATTCTGCTCATAATTATTCTGGAATTGTTCTTTCCATAATCACCTGCAGCCTCAAACACCTCTGCATACTGCTGTATATCAAACACTTTTTCTATATCATAATCAATTGTATCTTTTCTAAGCTGTCCGTCAATACATTCAAATGTAATCTCGCAGTCACTTCCATACATACATATATATGCTGTTTCCCCTGAAAGCTCATATACTGTTTCTTCTGTAAACTGCGGATATCTGACATGTACATATCTTACGACATCACTAAAGCACTGCATTCTGTACATATATGGCATTTTACTTACAAATGTGCCTGTGTCATCACACACAAGCTGTGTCTTAAGAAGTGCCTTGTATAATACAACAAGGTTGTCACTGATATTGCCGGCTTTAAGCTGTTCATACACATATATCTCTATATTTCTTTCATAACCTTCATAGATATTCTTATAGTACGAATCTCTGCCCGTCACCACATTTGCATATAAAAATGCTTTATCTTCATCTATAAGAGTATTGTCATATGCAAAATACATCAACACTATCTTTGGCAGCTGCCTGTCTGTCTTTTTAGGCATACTGGCAATATAAAACTCATATAATCTTGTTATTTTCAGGCCTCTTAATACTCCTTTTTCATATATCTCAAAGCAGTTTTCTCCTGTCATGCCCATTCTTACCATCTGGGTTACAAGAACTGTCAGTATCTCGTCTTTCTCATATTTATCATATATCTTTTTTAGTATAATAAGAGTATTAATATTAATATTCTTCTCATTAGCCACAACATCTGCAATCTGCATTGCAAGCTTCTCGCTAATAATGTCGTTCCTGCATCCATAATTAATAACCTGCATTTCAAACTGATTAAGCACCCGTAGTAAAACAGGCTGTGCATTAATAATGTTCATAGCCTCAATATACATAACAGGGCTTATGCATCCTGAATTAATTACATCCTTTATTCTTACAAGTCTTATACTCTTATTATCTGAATCTGTACTCAGGTAAAAAAGTATCCATAATATTCTATATGTATCATAGCCATTCTCAAAAAACTTCTTAACCTGTGATAAAACCTGAGCCGTATACTCCTCTTCACGCACAATAAGTGTCGAAACATACAGAAAATAGCAGTAAAGTTCTACATTTTCACCAATTCTTCCAACTATATCTTTCTTGATATTATTATATATCTGTGTTGCTGTTTCCTCTCTTCCGGACGCCATAAGCAGTTGTATCTGCACAATATCATAAAATACATCTGTCCCCTTAATTCCCCTTATTCGGTCAACCGTCTGCATAGATTCAGCAATCCATTTTTCTTTTTTGATTTTCTTCATTCTGAAATCAAGATAAAGCTTTGTAAGCTTATATCGTGCAAGTTTTTCTTCTGTTCTAACTTCAAAATCTTCCGATTCATCAGCCTTCTTACATATAACGCTTACATTTATCTTTAAATGCTGTGTATAACTCACTATATGTATATATCCATAGTTGTTGCCTGCATGCATTTTCTGTGGATTAACTATATATTTAATTACAGCCCTGTCACCTGCAAAATCATCAGTTGATAAGCTGTCTTTCTCTAATTCAATAAAATCTGCATCTGCATATATATCAATCTCTGTTTCTTCTGTCCCGCTCTTTATAAGCACACATTCAAACTGCTCTGCTTCATCTTTGTGTATAATTGTATTCTCTTCGTTATCAATGTGCAGAACAACTGCTTCAGTCTTAACATGATTTCTTATATCATCCTGATTCTCTTTCATACATCTGAATACAAATGGTATCTTTTTCTCGCCGGCATTACATACTACTGTAAATGTTCCCTCTATCTCATCATTTTCTTCAAGTCCGGAAGCGTCCACCTGATATTCAGTTATAATATGCGTACCACCAAATTGTTCTGAAAGAATCTTTACCCTCTCATTGTCAGCATAGACCATTCCATAAACCTTATCGGTGGCATCACATATGAAGCTGCCTGTAGCAACTGTATTACACATAATATCCATGGTAATCTGTTCCTCACTGCATGACAGCTTTGGTACTTTGATAATTGAACTGCCTCTTGAAAGTCTGTTTATGTAATCCCTCATTGGAAACTATGCCTCCGACTTAATCTTATCCAAATGTTTCTTAATATCCCTCTCATATCCCATATCTCCCGGCTCATAGAATTTCTCATTCACATAAGCATCAGGAAGATACTGCTGTCTGACGTAATGATTAGGATAATCATGTGCATATAAGTATCCTACACCGTGTCCTAACTTGGCACTACCCTTATAATGGGCATCCTGCAAATGTACAGGAACCGGTGCAGTCTTTGAATTCTTAACTACATCAAGTGCCTTATCAATTGCCATGTAACATGCATTACTCTTAGGTGCTGTCGCAACATAGAGTGCCGCCTGACTTAATATAATACGTGCTTCCGGCATTCCGATGCGCTCAACAGCCTGTGCCGCAGCCACTGCAACCTGCAGTGCATTAGGATCAGCATTGCCTACATCCTCACTGGCACATATCATTATTCGTCTTGCTATGAATTTAATATCTTCACCTGCATACAGCATCTTGGCAAGATAATAGCTTACTGCATCAGGGTCTGAGCCTCTCATGCTCTTAATAAATGCTGATATTGTATCATAGTGGTTGTCACCCTCTTTATCATATCTTACCGAGCGCTTCTGGATACATTCCTGTGCTGTTGCAAGATCTATATGTATAACTCCATCATCTGATCTGTCTGTTGTGAGTATTCCAAGTTCAATGGCATTAAGTGCATTTCTCGCATCTCCGTTGGATATATCTGCAAGGAATTCCAGTGCATCATCGTCTATTGCTGCATTGTAGCTTCCCATGCCCTTCTTCTCATCATACACAGCACGCTTTATTATTGTCTTGATATCTTCTTTCTCTAGTGGTTTTAATTCAAATATTATTGACCTTGATATTAAAGCTCCATTTACTTCAAAGTACGGATTCTCTGTCGTTGCACCAATAAGAATTATTGTTCCATCCTCAACAAATGGAAGCAGATAATCCTGCTGTCCCTTATTAAAGCGGTGAATCTCGTCTACGAAAAGAATGGTCTTTCTTCCATACATTCCAAGATTGTCTTTCGCCTTGGCAACAACCTCTTCCATATCCTTCTTTCCGGCAACTGTGGCATTAACCTGATTAAACTCTGCACTTGTTGTATTAGCAATTATTCTAGCTAAAGTTGTCTTTCCTGTTCCAGGTGGACCATAAAATATTACTGAGCTAAGCTTATCTGCCTTAATTGCCCTGTAAAGCAGTTTATCCTTTCCGATTATATGAGACTGTCCTACCATTTCATCGAGTGTTTCCGGTCTTAATCTCATAGCCAATGGAGATTCTGTATTCTTATTGTTTTCACGCATATATTCAAATAAATCCATAACTTATACCTGTTTTAATACATTTGCAATTATCTTAGTTCTGTTCCAAGCCACAATCTTTCAACGTAGCCTATATTGCTGATATCATTTCCCTTCAGTGTATTAGAATAAAGAATATTATCAGCATCATACGCATAGATTCGGTTCTTGTAAAAATATGTTCCCTCTGTATCTGTAACTGCATCTGATTCCAGAATTGCAACAGCTTTGCTCTTAATGTTATCCATATAGTACTGCCTGCCGCCTGAAACATATGTTAAAGCCTTGCCTTTATTATACACTTTAGATAATGAACCTGCATTAACATCTGACGCAATGTCTGTAATCTTGTTGTTATCAACTACTCGAAGCTGTCCTTTCGCATTAACATACACTATCTGACCATCTGATGAATTATATATGTAATTCTTTTCCTTAGTCATAGAATCAACATCCACATACTCACTCACTTTAGTTTCTCTGATAAGTGCTGATGTCATTGATGTACCTGAAATTCTGTATATAAGCGAATTGTCTCTATCAAATACATAATCTGCATCATTGTCTGTCTTCTTGTCTATCTTATACGCAGATGCATCTTTGCATGAGTAATAATATACTCCATCACTCTTAGAATACAGCAATGTATCCACATCTTTTCTTGTATTAAGGCTGTCTGCATTCGCTGTATACACACCTGTCATGTTCTCTGACACCGGCCATAACTGCATAACTGCATCTGCAACTGAAACCGGCTTTTCTTTTTTTTCATAATCATATGTATACAATGAGCCTGCATTAGTAAGACATACTATCAGGTGCTTTGACTCATACACATATGCCTTATTAAGATTACCCTCTATAAGAGTTGTCTGTGCCTCAGGCTGTTTCTTAACTTCTTTGACTCTGCTCATGGCAAGGCTTGTTCCATTAGTAGAACCCTCGTCATTAATAATATTAATATTCGTGTATATAACAAGACCGTCATCAGAGATATACATAATCTCTTTCTGCAGATTATCTTCTGACACAAGAACACATTCGTCCTTACTCCATATGTACATTGAATATCTGCCAGACGAGTTGGACTCATCATATGTTACCGTAACGAAATACTTTCCATTGTCACTCGCAACGCTTAAGATATTCTTACCTGAATCTATCTGTTCCGGCCACTGTGCTGTATAGAAGGTCTTACTGTCTGCCGCAAATATTGCATCACTTTCATCACACACATAATTGCTGTCCAGCCCTGCTATATCATATATCTTTCCGTTGTAGCTTACATAAAGAGCATAATTCTTCTTAGTTGCAAGCTTGTATATTCCAAATGCTGCGACACCAATAAGCACTACTGCTATCAGCACTGCCGCTATCATTTTCATTCTTTTGTTTACTTTATGTCGTGCAATTCTTATCTGTGGCTTTTCCTGATTACCATTCCTGTTGCCACCTGTTTTTCCGCTACTTTGTCCCTGCTTTCTGCTGTCCGCTTTGCTTCTGTTCTGACTCTGCTTCTTACTTTCTGTCTTGTTTCTGCTCTGATTCTTTATCGCCTGCACGCGTTTTGCTAATGCCTGTCCATAGTCACTCTGTGATTCCTCTTTTTTATCAGAAGAAGCAGACCTCTCTTTCAAAGCCTGCTTCTCCTCATATGCTTTTCTTCTGGCAAGATAATCACTGTTGTTAACTAATATAACAGGTCCATCACATCTTGGGCACTGACTGCCCTCATATTCCTGACCACATTTAGTACACAGCATAATTCTTTCCTTTTAATTATCGATTTAAATTCCGTTCTTTTATTAATTAAAATCTGAACTTATCTTCAAAATACGCCTTAAGATCTGCTATCTTTATTCTTTCCTGTTGCATTGTATCTCTGTCTCTTACAGTTACAGCACCATCTTCTTCTGAATCGAAATCATATGTGATACAGAATGGAGTACCAATCTCATCCTGTCTTCTGTATCTCTTTCCAATATTACCTCTGTCATCAAACTCACAATTGTAATACTTAGAAAGTTCTGCATACACCTTTTCTGCACCTTCATTTAACTTCTTAGAAAGTGGAAGAATACCTATCTTAACTGGTGCTAATGCAGGATGGAAATGAAGAACCGTTCTTACATCTCCGCCTTCAAGCTCTTCCTCATCATAAGCTGAGCAAAGGAATGCTAATGTTACACGATCCGCACCAAGTGAAGGCTCAATAACATATGGTATATACTTCTCCTTAGCTTCATCATCAAAGTATGACATATCTTCACCAGATACTGTCTGATGCTGAGTAAGGTCATAATCTGTTCTGTCTGCAATACCCCAGAGCTCGCCCCATCCGAATGGGAAGAGGAATTCGATATCTGTTGTTCCCTTAGAGTAGAAACAGAGTTCTTCTGGTGAATGATCTCTTGCTCTCATCTCATCTTCCTTCATTCCTAATGCCTTAAGCCAGTCGATGCAGTACTGTCTCCAGTATGTGAACCACTCAAGATCTGTTCCAGGCTTGCAGAAGAACTCTAATTCCATCTGCTCGAACTCTCTTGTTCTGAATGTGAAGTTACCTGGTGTAATCTCGTTACGGAATGACTTACCAATCTGTCCAATACCAAAAGGTACTTTCTTTCTTGATGTTCTCTGAACATTCTTGAAGTTAACAAAGATACCCTGAGCTGTCTCTGGTCTTAAATATACTGTGTTCTTGGCATCCTCAGTTACACCCTGGAATGTCTTAAACATAAGGTTAAACTGTCTTATATCTGTGAAATTGTGCTTTCCACATGAAGGACAGCAGATATTCTTCTCATCGATGAAATTCTTCATCTGCTCCTGTGTCCATCCATCAACTGAACCGCCGAGATCATATGAATTCTCGTCTGCCCAGTCTTCTATAAGTTTATCTGCTCTGAATCTCTCATGACATTCCTTGCAGTCCATTAATGGATCAGAAAATCCACCAAGATGACCTGATGCTACCCAAGTCTGAGGGTTCATAAGAATTGCACAGTCAACTCCTACATTGTATGGGCTTTCCTGTACGAACTTCTGCCACCATGCCTTCTTAACATTGTTCTTTAACTCAACACCAAGGTTACCATAATCCCAGGTATTAGCTAATCCGCCATAGATTTCAGAACCTGGGTAAACAAATCCTCTTGCCTTAGCTAAAGAAACAATTTTCTCCATTGTCTTTTCCATAATAATATAATCCTCCTAAAGGCAACAGCCTGACTACATCGAACTGCATCGGCTGCTACATAATCTTAATCATTTTATAACATTTAGTGCTGATTAGCAAGAGGAATGATGTCTTAATCCTCCCAAGCTCAATATACTTTCACACTTAAATAGCACATTGTATAATTTTTAATGCACTGCCAACATATATGTAATTCAAAAAATATCAGAAAAGCCAGATATATAACAACTTCTGTTATTATACATCCGGCTTATATTATGCATTAATCAATAGTGTTCTTTTTCTTCTTATCTTCATGTATAACAAATACAATTCCTGCTAATGCCATAAACAACATTATACTATAACCTGCTACATTATACACATCAGCTGTCTTTACACTATCTTCTGCCTGTTCCTTATCACCTGAAATGGTTTCATCGCTTTTCTTATTATCATCACCCGTATCCGGTGCTGGCGTTGGATCTGGCGTTGGTGTCGGATCCGGCGTTGGTGTTGGTCCTGGCGTTGGTGTTGGTCCTGGCGTTGGTGTTGGTCCTGGCGTTGGTGTTGGTCCTGGCGCCGGATTATCACTCTTATTAAGCTCTTCATTTTTTGCACTAATAGCACTTAAAAGACTCTGACCTTTTGTTGTCCAGTAAACTGCATCAACTGTAAAACTGCCATCTGAATCTGCTGCTTTTGCTGTAAGTGTTCCATTTTTATCAACAACAAATACCTGCTGTCCATCTGGATTAACGCCCGCTACCCTTGATGGTGCTTTGACAGCCTTTGAGAGTGATATATTCATATTCTGAATCTGTTGTGCAAAAAGTTCTGCTGTTATAAAACCGCCAAGCTTATTGCTATGTGTGCTATCTCCTGCTGACATAACCTGCATACCATTAACAGATTTGCCATTAGCTGCCTTTTCATCTGCTTTGTATGCTTCCTCATACATATTTTTTGTTATCTCAAATCCATCAATAAGCAACACATTCTGTTCCTTTGCAAGCTGTTTAACTGCCTCAACATAGGCGTTATTTTCTGTTACCAGTGTTCCTGTTGTTGTATCTGTTGAATCATGATGTGGTTTGATAGTTCCATCATTTGTATAATAAAGTCTTGATACTGGTGTTACAAGAACCGGTATAGCTCCTACTTCTCTCGCTGTCTCGATATACTGTGTAAGATACCACTTATAAGTACCACCACAATCATACGAATAAAAGCTGTCACCATACTTTGAAGCAAGCGATGATGGTGTTGCCACTTTAGTTCCTGCTGTTACCGGATATATTCCGTTAGCATCTGGTTCTCCAAGTGGTACATATCTATCTTCAAGATATCCTTTTCCATTAGCGCAATCATTGTGACCAAACTGTATAAACAGATAATCGCCTTCTTTAATATTGGCTTTTATCTTATCTAATGATCCTTCATTAATAAAGTTACGGCTGCTTCTTCCTCCATTAGCATAGTTCTGTACCTTAACCTTTGAAGAGTCAAAGAATGTCTGTAAATATTCACCCCATGAACCTTCTGCCTGAGCCTTGCCACTCATATACATACCTGATGCTGAATAATCCTTAACTGTTGAATCACCTGCTAAAAATACATTTACTCCATCTCCAAGTTCTATATCTGTTGAACCCGTTGGATCTTCATATCCTTCCCTTACATATGCATCTGCCTTATAACTTACCGCTTCAGACTTTATTCCGCTTATGTTTTCAGGTACAACTTCAACTTCAATATACTTTCCAATTGCATCTTTTGTGATTTTATATGTATTGTCTACATTGGCGCTTGTTGCTTTTACAAGAGTCCTGTTTCCATCATTATCAACAATATACCAACGGATTACTGATGCATCAGATGCATCATTTGCATTGCCAAGTGAGTATACTACAGTAAGAGTATGTCCTGGATATGGTGCATTGATATCTCCATTATCAACAAGATATGGTGTTTTTTCAAATATCACTGTACTCTCATCAGCAACATAATCCGAAGGTGTCCAGCCAGAAAGATAATCATTCACAACATCTTTCTTTGCAACGCTGTCATCTGTCACAACTCCTGTAACTCTCTTAGACATATCAACTGCTGTTCCATCTGTGTAAACAGAATTATATTCTTTATAGTTTGCTTTTTCTGGTTTGTTACCAGACATATCAAACCATCCTTCATCTTTTATGTAACTGCCATTTATCTTAGTATTAAGGAATGTTACTCTCGCATCCTGTCCCCAAGGTCTTCCAAGATATCCCGCATTTACCTCAAGTTCATCGTTTCCTGTTATTGTACAGTTTCTAAACACATACCCTGCCTTAGTTGCTGCTGTTGGCTTGTGTGCTGTAATATAACCGCCAACAGAGCCTGTACTATAACCAAAGAATCTAAGCTCACATCCGTCAAATACTGCATTGCCATCACCAAATATGTAATCTGTATTACCTTCTATGCGACAGTTCTTAAAATACATATTAGTTGCAGAATTACCTGTATATAATGTATCCTGGCTTCCAAGGAATGCACAATCTGTAAATTCTACCTTATCAGCTTCTATAGCCATGGCTGTTGCTCTTTCAGTTGCTGCTTTTGATGTAACATCTGTTGAGTAATTTCTTTCTGGAAGCTTCGTATCAGTTGGACTTACGCCATCTTCTATTTCTTCATCTGTTATATATCGGTTAAAAGAAGCTTCAAATGTAATTCCATCAGCACTAAAACCAGTTGCTGTATTTTTAAGCAATACTGAACAACCCCACTTTGAAGCAGCAGCTTTATCATACTTATCATATGCATTTTCAGCATTATAATAACCGGTTGAATCTATGCTGTAATACTCATATCCAATTCCATAATACCATGTAAGAAGTACCTCTTTACCTGATGACTTTTCATCATTAACAAGTCTTACATAAGGAGTTGATATAACAACCTGTTCTCTGTATGTACCAGGAGCAATATGTACAGTAACTCCGTTCTTTTCATCCGGAGCTGGTGTCATTGCCGATATTGCTGATATCGCCTCTTTTACTGTATTAAAATTAATATTTCCTTTTTCTTCATATCCAACATATATATCAGATACTCTTTCAACCTGCTCTTTATCCTTGGTAGATACCATTAAAATATCTTTAGTCACATCAGCATCGCTTACTACTATATGTGTTGTTGTTCTATATCCATCAGCAACAGCTTCGATTGAATATGAACCATTTCTTAACATAACTTCATATCCATCTGTCGTTACTTTTCCTGTATATATATACTTATCATCTACATTCGTAAACTTAACATCTGTAACAGCTGTATTACCATCAAGTCCTGCAAACTTTCCTGCTGCCTTATATAACCTTCTGGCAGAAACTTCAATATCTCTGGAATAGCTTACCTGACTTATTATCTCGCCTCCGCTTAAAACTTCATAATCATTAACTCCGATAAGTTCAACTGTATACTTGACATCAGGTTCAAGTGTAGCTGTAAATGCCTTTTCAGAATCAAGCTTAAGAATCACATCATCTGCTAATGAAGATGAATCAGCCACAAGTTTGACTGATAAATTAGATGTATCATAGTCAGCAGCAAAGCCTGTAACCTTTCCTGTGTATGTATACACTTTCTTCTCTTCTATGCTTAATGTAACTCCAGACTTTCCTGTAAGAGCTTCATCTACTGTTGTCGAAATATTCTTTGTAGCATTCGAAAATCCATATCCTGCTACTCCTGATAATACTGCAGTATAATTACAGCCTGCTGCAAGTGTAGCTGTAAATGTATTCCCCTTTATATCTGCATCATATGTAATACCATTAGCCTCATCCTTAAACATAACCTTATAGCCGCTTAGCTGTGCGCCATCTATTGTTCCACTTACTGCAACTCCAGGTATCCTGACAATTCTGTTATATATAGGTTTTCCTGCTGCTGCATCTGTATATACCTTATATGATCCACTATACTTAGCCACAAATTCATATTTAGTACCCTTGTTAGTAAAGCTGGCTTTTTCTACCTGTTCATTATCTTCACCAAGATATTTAAAAACAAGTGTTCCTGTAGCAGCATTGCTTGATGCCATGTATACAACTATCTTATCTCCTGCTATTACATTGTTAATGGTGACATTTCTTCTTGTCTCTCCTCCTGTACCATTACAGTAATACATACCACCCGCTGTATATCCATCATCATATGCTGTTGTTGCTAAAGCATTGGTTCCATAGTTTTTGCTTGATGTTGAGAACAATCTGTCATTAGCTATATGATTGATAGTAAGATCACCAAATGTTGTCTCTCCAGCAACAAATTTTCCAGCCTGGGATACATTGGCACAACTATCCCAGTCAGAAGCAGTGATATTATTATTATATTTACTAGTATCTGCTTCCTGTACTGCACCCATATCCCATACGTCAATCTTTCTTTTTGACGCATCTGATCCTGCTGCAAATGCAGCCACATCTATGCTTGTAATAAGCATAAGAACTGCACATAAAAGACTGCTAAGACGTCTTTTAGTTATTCTGCGCATATTGACCTCCCTTTCTGCCATTAAAAGGCATCACTATATTATATATTTGCATGAATATCAATAATTTTTGTTTCAAAAACTATTTAATATTCATAATGCAATTGTATAGTATGAACCAATGTCAAGGTCAATATTTTTAATGTATTTAACAAAGAATTGTTTTTATATACGTACACGTCACATTATAAAACTGCTGCCATTAATCCTCCCAGGGACGAATCCTGTAAGCAGCCCCTATCTCATCACATAGCTTCTGACACTCTGCCTCTTCCTCGTGAGATATGGTTGTGTCAACTGTTGTAAGAACAACATTAGGGATATACCTGGTACATTCCTTTGCGAAGCTTATCATTTCATCAAATGATTTTTCGCCGAACTTACTTCTTACAAGTGCATTGTATTCATCTTTGTGTGGATTGTTAAGACTGATTGATATTGTGTCAATCAAGCCTTCCATCTCTGGCACAATGTCTCTGCCATTAACAAGATTTCCAACTCCGTTAGTATTGATTCTTGTCTTTTTGCCATATGTTTTCTTGACATACTCAGCAACCTTGATAAGAACATCGAATCTTTCTGTCGGTTCTCCGAATCCGCAGAATACGACTTCTTCATACTCATCCATATTGAACTTTTCAAATTCAGCAATAACCTCATCATATGATGGTTCTCTCTCAAGCCAGAGTCTGCCTGACTCTCCGATTCTGTCCATTGTCTGTCTTAAACAGAAAGTACATGAATATGGACATTTGTTAGTTAAATTAACATATAAATTATTATGAACCTTATATAATATCTCCATTGTAATTCTTCTCCTTTTTACTTCAACGTAGTCAGCAGTTCCTCAAACGGCACACCGTCTGTCAGAGGAATATCCATCTCTATAGCCTTGAGTATGCATTTCTTTATGAATGTAGATGCCTTTCTTACTGACTCGTGGAAATTCACACCATTGACAGCGTCTGCCGCTATTATTGATGCGAATATATCTCCTGTTCCGGAACGCTGTGTTCCAACCTTCATAGTCTTAATAAGATAGTCTTCCCTGTTCTTTTCGTAACAGTAATTACCAATATAATGGCCCCGCTGGATTCCTGTAATAACAATCTTAGATGGTCCCATTGCAACAAGCTTCATCGCAATTTTTTTAAGCTCATCATTGGAATAATCCGGTCTGTATGGCTCGTCAGTTATAATACATGCTTCTGTGAGGTTTGGAGTAAGAATATCTGCATATTTTACAAGCTTCTTCATCTCCTGGCATGTCTCATCAGTATATGTCGGATACAGATTTCCGTAATCACCCATAACCGGGTCGATAACAACAATATTATCTTCGGTCTTGAAATTCTTGAAAAATTCTTCAACAATTGCAATCTGATTATGTGAACCTAAGAACCCTGTTACAATTCCATCGAATTTAAGGTTTAACTTCTTCCACTCTGCCATATAAGGCGGCATATTCTCTGTGAAATCTTTAAAATAAAAGCTGTCAAAACCTGTATGATTAGAAAATATCGATGTAGGCATTGGACAGCACTGAATCTTCATTGCTGATATAACAGGTAGCTCAACTGCAATAGAACATCTTCCAAAACCAGAATAATCATTAATTGCTGCTATTTTCTTCTGGTTATTATGAGACACATTTTTATCCGGCATATTGTCTCTCCTTTCGTCTGAATGTTACATAAAATCTTTACCCCTTAATATACAAAAAACTGGCATATGATAACATAGCCAGTTTATGTAATATTTATATGGTCAGATTAAGCATTTCCTTCGACTTAAATTCTTTATCGAATACAATGCTTTCCAGCCTGTTTACCACAAGCCTTAATTCTTCCTGGACTTCTTTGGTAACGGTGAATGAATACAGCCTGTTAAGCTGTGCTGTGACAATATACTGGAGTGTATATACCGTTGAGCCCGAAAGTGTAATTCCATCATATACATTTGTGGCACAATTCTTACAGCATAGTCCGTTTCTTGAATATGAATATACATACAGATTATCTTCTCTTCCGCATTCGTGACATGTGAAGAAATCCGGACACTCACCGTTAACTGCAATCATTCTTATCTCGTATATGAATCTTATAAGTTCATGGCTTACAGCACCTCTGCCCAATGCCTTTAGAGTGATATAAAGCAGATTAATCATTTCTGATGCATCAAGATTCTCCCTGCCATAATAATCTGCAATCTCAGCAAAATAGCAGGCGTAGCACACGGCATTAAGGTCATTTACCACATTTTCAAAGTACTCCTTAGCTGATGCCTTATACATCGTATATGAATCGCGTCCACGGTACACCTCAAATGTTCCGAATATAAAGCTTCTCGTAACACCAATCAATGCGCTGTTAGGCTTTCTCGCACCTTTCGCAAATACCGTTATCTTGCCATACTCCTTAGTCAGTATAACCAGTCTTCTGTCATATTCCCCGACAGGCATGGCGGAAAGTATCATGCCTGTAACAGTAGTAACCTCCGCCATCGCACCCTCCTGTCATGTATATTATTTGTCCTTCTTCTTGTCATATCCGAAGTTCTTAAGAAGAATATCACTGTCGCGCCATTCCTTCTTAACTTTTACCCAGAGCTTAAGATTAACCTTCATGTCAAGCTGCTTCTCAATCTCGTATCTTGCATTAGTTCCGATTTTCTTAAGCATTTCACCACCCTTGCCGATAATAATTCCTTTATGGGAATCTCTTTCGCATATGATAGTAGCGTCGATATCTGTAATAGGACCTCTTGCATTTCTTCTTTCCTTAAAGCTGTCAATAACAACCGCAATTCCATGTGGAATCTCATCATTTAATGCATGAAGTGCCTTCTCTCTTATAAGCTCTGCAACAATCTGCTTCATTGGCTGGTCTGTTACTGTATCTTCATCATAGTACATCGGACCATAATCAAGATGTGAGAATATAACATCAAGCAGGTCGTCAACATTATTGCCGTTTCTTGCGCACACAGGAACAATATCAACAAAATCAAGTTCCTTTCTGTAGCAGTCAATAACCGGAAGAATCTCCTCTTTCTTGATTGTGTCAGTCTTATTGATAACAAGAACTATAGGAGTCTTACACTCTTTAAGCTTCTCAACGATATGCTCCTCGGCAGCTCCAAGATGTGTCGTAGGCTCAACAAGCCAGCATATAAGGTCAACCTCACTGATTGTCTTCTCTGCCGCACCAACCATGTATTCACCAAGCTTGTTCTTAGCCTTGTGGATACCCGGAGTATCAACGAAAACAATCTGTCCACGCTCATCAGTATATACAGTCTGTATTCTGTTTCTTGTAGTCTGAGGCTTGTTAGAAGTAATCGCAATCTTCTGTCCGATTATCTGATTCATAAGTGTTGACTTACCAACATTAGGTCTTCCTATAAATGTTACAAAGCCTGTCTTAGTTCTTGTGTTCTCTGCCTTAGCACCCCCGGTAATTCCGCTGGCTGCAAGCATCTCATCTAAATTCATACATTCTTCCTTTCTATTATCCCTGCACCTTGATAAGTGGCTGTATCTTATCAAAAAGCTCACTCTCTTTATTAATTTCCTTGCTGCTTCCCACAACGCAGAAATAATTCTCATCCATCGCACATCTTACAAGTGGAGCAAGCTCTCTTATTCTTTCTACATTACAGTCAAGAACCTGACCTCTTTCTTTCTTGAGTGACTCATAATCTGTATTACAGATGTATGCACCAAATGATCTTGTTCCCTTTGCTGCCGGATTCATAGGTGTATCTATATCACCGATTGTTCCTATTATGAACTTGACCATATCCCTGTCGCTTACATCAAAATGTTCAAGATAGTCTGCTGCATTTTCATATATATCGTTAGTCTTTCTTAAGTTAGGGTCTCTGTAAGAAACCATATACATGTCACCGTTTCTGTAAGAACCGCTCATGCAGCCGTATGCGCCACCTTTAACTCTTACATTAATCCAGAGATAATCATACGAGAATATAACCTTAAGCACTCTTAATGCTCCTGTGTATTCATATCCTCCATCCCTGAAATTGCCACATCTTGCAACATACTGAACCTGTGAAGCTGAAGTATATCCTGTCTTGACATTTGCAGGTGTGTACTTTCTTTCGCATGCTGGCATGTCCGATTTTTTCAATTCTTCCACATACTTTCCGAAAGCAGGTGCAAATGCATCATATCCCTTATCATCAGCAGTAAAACTGACAATAATATTCTCCTTATGGAATATATAACCGACAAGCTTGCTTAACTTATCTGCGATATCTTCCTTAAGCTCATCAAACTGTGAGTCAAGCTTCTGTATAAGCTCATAGAACCCATATCCTCTCATCTCGTTAGAATAATATGCATTTCTTGAGAACTGTGCCATACCTGCAAGCATTGCTGTTGAATGTCCTGCACTTGTCATTGTGCTTTCCATTCTTGACTTAAGCTTCGCAATTATCTCTTTAAGTCTCTTATAATCTGAGAACTTTGTCTTATATATAATTTCATTCATCATATCAAGGACGAACTGGATATTGTCATAGAGAACCTTACCCTTAACCTCATACATAATAGTACATTTGTCAAAATCCTTATTATCTGTGTATATGGCAGCATCAGTTGAGATTCCACCACAGTTAATATTGATTTCATTAGTCAGCTCTGTATATGTGTACTTTTCAGTATCCATAAGTCCAAGAACCGAGCTTAAAAGTCCGATATATGGAAGCAGTTCATCAGGCACATTCTTACAGTCGTAGCACATCATTATATATGCAATTCCATTAGTGAACATATTGTGGTGGATTACATCAACACCACCAGTCTTCTTAGGGTCAATATATAACTTAGCCGGCTCTCTTGTGATATCCTTTAACTCAAGCTGTGGAATCTTCTCAAGATCCTTCTGGCTTGAAGGTGTATCCTGATATTCCTTTAATGCCTTTGTCTGCTTAACAAGCTCTTCCAGTTCTTCCTTGGAAAGTGTTGCCTTATACTTTGCAAGCTGCTCTGCTTCCTTTGCTTCCTTCTCCTCTGCAAGTCCATGCTTTGGAACAAGGCTTAACACTACCTCATGGTTATTACCTATAATATTGTCTTCAATGAATTTCTCAAAGAAGCCATTCTCTGAATTCTTCTTGATTATTTCAAATGTCTCACCTGCCTCAACATGAACAAATGGCTTGTTCTCATCATAAAGCCAGCTGTCCATCATTGTGAGATAATACATAAGTCCCTTTGGATATGGTCCAAAATCAGCTTCTCTGTATTTGAATTCATAATAGTTGATTCCTGCCTTAACCATTCTATTGCTAAGACCGTTCTTAACAATATCAGAAAGCGTGTCTTCAACAACACTCACAAATCTGTCTCTGTCACTTTCATTCGCATTCTTAGTAATAATTGAATACACCGGCTGATACACAGAAGTCTCTAACACACTATACACATCTGTTCCAATTCCGGCATCAATAAGTGCCTGCTTAAGCGGAGCACCCGGTGCCATGATAAGTGCATAATCAAGAATCTGTAATGCAAGATAGCTTACTGGGTCTGTTGATGTTCCGATAACAACATTGTAAGAAAGATAAGTGTTATCCTCCTCTGGCTCATCATCAGTAATTGCATACTCTCTTGTCTCATACTTAGGTGCGTCAAATGCTTTCTGGAAAGTTACCTCGGCATCTATATTGACATCATTCTTATCAAAAGCTGAGAGGTATTCGTTATTAAGATATTCAAGCCTCTCATCAACATCAATATCTCCGTACAGATAGATATAACTGTTCACAGGATGATAATATTCCTTGTGATACTTAATGAAATCTTCATACTTAAGCTGTGGTATAGCCTCAGGGTCACCACCGGATTCATTCTTGTATTCAGAATCAGGGAAGAGTGATACAAATGTATATCTTGAAAGCACATCATCTGCTGATGAATACACACCCTTCATCTCATTAAATACAACTCCGTTATAAGCAAGCTCTCCATCTACATCTTCAAGCTCATAATGCCAGCCTTCCTGCTTGAATATCTCCTCATGCTCATACATTGCAGGATAGAATACCGCATCCATATAGACATCCATAATATTCTTGAAATCTGCCATATTGCAGCTTGCAACAGGATATACTGTCTTATCCGGATAAGTCATTGCATTAAGAAATGTGTTAAGAGAACCCTTGCATAGTTCTACAAATGGGTCTTTAACCGGATATTTTCTTGAACCACACAAGGTAGAATGTTCAATTATATGCTGTATTCCCGTGTCATTATCCGGTGGTGTCTTAAAACCTATAGAAAATACCTTGTTATCATCATCATTAGAAATAATTGCAACTCTCGCACCCGATTTCTTATGCTTTAATAAAAGTCCTACGGAATTAAGGTCATTAAGCTTTTCAATGTTCACAAGCTCATATGCACCGTAATCTTTATTAAGTTCGTTATATCTTGTCTCTAAATTCATATTACTGCTTTAATCTCCAATCTTTACAATAAGGAATTATACATATAAATATAATACCCCACAATGTAGGATTTTACCACATTGTGGGGTGAGTGTAAACTTACATTACATATGTAAGCTATAGTATTTATTTGCCGAAAAGACCTTTCTTCTTACCGTGTCTTTCATTGCCTGTAAGCGCCTTTTCATATGCCATAAGTGCGTCCTTCTGCTCCTGATTAAGCTTTGTAGGAATATCAACTATTAAAGTGATATAATGATCGCCTCTCTGTGCTGCATTTCTTACACTTGGCATACCTTTGCCTTTAAGTCTTACTCTTGTACCTGATGCTGTTCCCGGCTTAACTTCGTACAATACTTCTCCATCAACAGTCTTAACCTTGATTTCACCGCCAAGTACCGCTGTTGGATAGCTTATTACAACATTAGAGAATATATTGTATCCGTCTCTTTCAAATTCTGTGCTTGCTGAGATAATAACAGCAACTAAGAGGTCACCTCTTGGTCCGCCATTAACTCCCGGCTCACCTTTGCCCTGTATACGTACGCACTGGCCATTATCGATACCAGCCGGGATATTGACTTCAATAGTCTTCTTGCTGCTTATATAGCCTGTTCCGTAACAATCCGGACACTTCTCCTTAATTATCTTACCAGTTCCATGACAGTCAGGACATGGCTGCTGACTTCTTACCATTCCAAGGAATGACTGCTGTGTGAAAGTTACCTGTCCACGACCACCACATTTGCTACAGGTCTCTGGTGATGTACCAGGCTTAGCTCCTGTACCGTGACAGCTTGAGCACTCATCCTTTAATGTAACATCTATCTTCTTGGTTGTTCCCCTTACTGACTCGTCAAATGTAATTCTTACATTAACTCTTACATCAGCACCTCTTCTTGGTCCATTGCTGTTTCGTCTGCTTCCGCCGCCTCCGAACATACCGCCAAAGAGATCTCCGAAAATATCTCCCATGTCACCAAAATCGAAATCGAAGCCACCTGCTCCAGCTCCACCTGCTCCGCCTTCAAATGCGGCATGGCCAAACTGGTCATACTGTCTTCTCTTTTCAGCATCGCTTAACACCGCATAAGCTTCAGAAGCCTCTTTGAATTTTATTTCAGCTTCTTTATCCCCTGGATTCATATCAGGATGATATTTCTTTGCAAGTTGTCTGTATGCTTTCTTAATAGCAGCGTCATCGGCATCCTTAGGCACGCCAAGGACTTCATAATAATCTCTCTTATCTGCCATGATTGCTTCCTCTTTCTTATTTAATCAACAGAAACTGCACGGAGTTTACACCCCATGCAGTCCTTATTCCAGTCAGTTATTGCTGACAATTAAACCTCTTTGTAATCTCCGTCAACTACATCATCACCGTATGGAGCTGAACCATTAGAAGCACCAGCACCCATATCAGGACCTGCACCTGCTCCCATGTCTGGGCCTGCACCACCAGCAGCCTGCTGTGACTCATATAACTTAGCGAAAAGCTTCTGAGCACTTTCCATAAGTTTTTCCTTGGCAGCCTTGATTTCATCAACCTGTGCATCTGTCATGTTTTCTGGGTCAGAACCATCAACAAGTGCCTTTAATGCGTTAAGGTCAGTCTCAACTGCAGCCTTGTCAGAAGCATCAAGCTTGTCGCCTGCCTCATCCATAGCCTTCTGTGTCTGGAATACCATTGAATCAGCTTCGTTACGTGCATCAATAGCATCCTTACGCTTCTTATCCTGAGCCTCGAACTCAGCAGCTTCCTTAACTGCCTTATCGATATCTTCATCAGACATGTTAGAACCAGCAGTAATTGTGATGTGCTGTTCCTTACCTGTTCCAAGGTCCTTAGCAGATACATTTACAATACCATTGGCATCGATATCAAATGTAACTTCAATCTGTGGAACACCTCTTCTTGCTGGAGGGATACCATCAAGTCTGAACTGTCCAAGTGACTTGTTATCTCTGGCAAACTGTCTTTCACCCTGTACAACGTTGATATCAACGGCTGTCTGGTTATCAGCAGCTGTAGAGAAAATCTGGCTCTTCTTTGTAGGAATAGTTGTATTTCTCTCAATAAGTCTTGTAGCAATACCACCCATTGTCTCGATTGAAAGTGAAAGTGGTGTTACATCAAGAAGAAGGATATCACCAGCACCTGCATCACCAGCTAACTTACCACCCTGGATAGAAGCACCGATAGCTACGCACTCATCTGGGTTAAGAGTCTTGCTTGGCTCATGTCCTGTTAATGACTTAACCTTATCCTGCACAGCAGGGATTCTTGTAGAACCACCAACTAATAATACCTTTGAAAGCTCTGAAGCTGTAAGACCTGCATCTGAAAGTGCATTCTTAACTGGCTCTGCAGTCTTTTCTACAAGGTCATGTGTTAATTCATCGAATTTAGCTCTTGTAAGAGTCATCTCAAAGTGCTTTGGTCCTTCAGCTGTAGCTGTGATGTAAGGAAGATTGATTTCTGTCTGAGTTGTGCTTGAAAGTTCCTTCTTAGCCTTCTCAGCTGCTTCCTTAAGTCTCTGAAGAGCCATTGTATCCTTAGAAAGGTCAACGCCTTCCTTAGCCTTGAAATCATTTAACATATACTGTGTAACAGCATTATCGAAATCATCACCACCAAGCTTGTTATTACCAGCTGTAGCAAGAACTTCAATTACACCATCACCGATTTCGATAATAGACACATCGAATGTACCACCACCTAAATCGTAAACCATAATCTTCTGCTCATGCTCATTATCAAGACCATAAGCTAAAGCTGCTGCTGTAGGCTCGTTGATAATACGCTTTACATCAAGACCTGCAATCTTACCAGCATCCTTAGTAGCCTGACGCTGTGCATCGTTGAAGTAAGCAGGAACTGTTATAACTGCCTCTGTAACCTTCTCACCAAGATAATTCTCTGCATCTGACTTTAACTTCTGTAAAATCATAGCTGAGATTTCCTGTGGAGTATATTTCTTTCCATCAATCTCAACCTTGTAATCTGTACCCATATGTCTCTTGATAGAAGAGATTGTCTTATCAGCATTAGTAACTGCCTGACGCTTTGCAGGATCACCTACAAGTCTCTCTCCTGTCTTTGAAAATGCAACTACTGAAGGAGTAGTTCTTAAACCTTCTGCGTTAGCGATAACAACTGGCTTACCACCTTCCATTACAGCTACGCAAGAATTAGTTGTACCTAAATCAATACCAATAATCTTTCCCATAATAAAATGTCCTTTCTATAATTAAATTGATTAATACCTTGTGTTACATATGCTTTCTGGCTTATCGCTAGTTAGCAACCTTGACCATGCTGTGTCTTATAACCTGGTCTCTGTATGTGTAGCCCTTCTCAAACTCTTCAACTACGATGTTCTCTCCAACTGAATCATCCTCAACATGCATTACTGCATTGTGAAAATCCGGATTGAACTCACCGCCTAAAGCTTCAATAGGCTTAACATCTGCATCCTCAAGCATCTTTAAAAGCTGCTTGTGAACCATATCCATTCCCTTTGCGAATGGAGTTTCAAGTTCCTCATCTGTCACACTCTTAAATCCTCTGTCGAAGTTATCAACAATAGGTAAAAGCTTCTTAATGATATCTGAGGCTCCCATCTCGAACATAGTAGATTTCTCTTTCTCTGTTCTCTTTCTGAAATTATCAAACTCAGCCATCTGCCTCTTTACTCTGTCCTGAAGTTCTTCTATAACTGCATCCTTAGGATCCTTCTTCTTAGAGCTCTCAGTGCTCTCATCCTGTGCCTCGGCCTTGTCTGATTCATCAGCTTCACATGTATTCTGACTTTCATCAGCCTTACATTCTGATTCGCAGTTGCAGGCTTCTTCTTTCTTAGCATCAGTCTCCTGATTCTTTACTTCATCCTGAACTGTCTCTTCTGATTTCTTTTTCTTTACATCCTTTGACACTTCAATACCAACCTTTCCTAAGTTTTCTTAAATACATCATCCAAATGCGTCTGCATCTCTTTTAAGGTATCAACAACCTTTTCATAATCCATACGCTTCGGTCCAATAATACCAATTGTTCCCTTCATTCCATCCTGCAATTCATATGTGGCTGTTACCACACTACAGTCCTTCATGGACTCAACCGGTGTTTCATTTCCTATATATACCTGAATGCCGTGGTTATCATCTTCAGTCTTATCTGAATCATCCTTGTCATTAACAAGTCCAGACAAGCCCTGTTTTTCCTCCAAGGCATATATAAGCTCACTTGCTTTCCCGGAATCACTAAGCTCCGGATACTTGAATATGTTAGTTGCGCCGCTTGTGTATATCTTCAGGTCGTCAGCCTTACTTATAGTCTCAACAATCGCGTCTAACACTTCTTTAACAATACCCATATGCTCACCTGCCTGGCTCTCCATCTTGGATATAAGTCCCAGATGCATTTCCTGCAATGTAAGACCTGTGAGTGTTGTATTAAGAAGAAGATTAAGCTTCAGAAGATTCTCTGGTGAAATATCCTCGCTGATAGTTATAACCTTGTTCCTTATAAGATTGCCTTCCATAACAATAACTGCAAGAAGCTTATTCGGTTCAAGCTGTGACAGCTGAACAAATCTTAACTTATTGCCAGTTACCTTAGGAGTTGTTATCATCGTGGCATAGTTAGTATTATTCGCCAGAACCTTTGCTACATTCTGAAGAAGTTCTTCCACTCTGTCAACCTTCTCTGATAAGGCATCCTTCATAGAATCAAGTTCTTTCTCTTTATCACCAACCTGCTGTTCTCTTAAGGATATCTCTTCCTCTTTCTGAGCCATTAAATCATCAACATATAATCTATAGCCCTTATCCGTTGGAATTCTTCCAGCAGAGGTGTGTGGCTGTACAATGTAGCCAAGCTCTTCTAAGTCTGCCATCTCATTCCTTATAGTTGCTGAACTTAGCTGTAAGTCAGTCAGCTTAGAAATCGTTCTTGAGCCAACCGGTTCTCCGGTATCAAGATAATTCTGAATAACAGCTTTAAGTATCTTAACCTTACGGTCATCCAGTCGTCCATCCGTCTCCATGGCATCCTCTCCTTTCATCTTGTTAGCACTCATTAAGTTGGAGTGCTAATATCGATACATTTAAGATATCACTACCCTTTCATGATGTCAACAACAATATTTCTTTTTTCTATAAATAATTTATAAATTTATTGAACAGAATCTTAACATACTATATAATTCAGCTATAAATATCATTATTATATATAGAGATATTTACCAAGGAGTTATAATGAAAAAGCACAGTTCAAAAAAAACTTTTTTAAAGATTCTGCTTATACTTTCTCTTATTGCTGCATCTGTTACAATATTATCATTCCTTATTGATATGAAAAATTCTTCTCCTGATAATGTAAGTATTAACATAACGCCAGTTGGAACTATTTCATCGGATGATTTATCGCGTGGGGAAGTTAATAATTCTGACAATTCACAGGAAGATAATAAAAATAATAATTCAGAGGATTCTTATAAAGATTTTCACAATACAATTCACTCTGAAAATGAACTGAAAGAACTACTGGCATCTGGAAGGAAAGCGTATATAGATAATTTCCCGTGTCTGAATCAGTTACCGGAGCTACCTACCGGCTGTGAAGTCACTTCACTCACTATGGTTCTTAACTATCTTGGATATGATGCTGATAAAACTGATATTGCAGCTAATTATCTAGAAAAAGGAGACTATCCTGATGCTAATCCCAACACCACATTTGTAGGAACACCTTTTGATAAAGCTTCTTATGGATGTTTTGCTCCTGTAATCACTGATTGTGCCAATCTGTATGGCGCCCATGCCGTTAATATATCAGGTGCCTCAATTGATCAGTTCTGCCAGTATGTTGAGAACGGGCAGCCTGTTATTGTCTGGGCAACTATGAATATGGAGTCCACTGATTATGGTTCTTCTGTATGGATTGCTAAGGATGGTCAGCTTGTTATCTGGCCCGGTATGGAACACTGCCTTGTTATGATTGGATTTGATTCTGCCAAAAATGAAGTATATATGGCGGATCCTCTTAACGAAAATATAACAACCTATAATTTTTCTGTATTTTATCAAAGATGGCTTGAACTTGGCTGTCAGGGAGTAATTATTGACAGATAAACAAAAAATCTCCGGACCTTTTTTACACAGTCCGGAGATTTTTATATTTTCATTAGATTCCAAGAATCTTCTTAACTTCATCACACATCTTATCAGAATCGCATACAGTATCATGAAGAACTGGTGCTGTTCTGATTTCTTCAATTGCGTTAGGAACTTTGACATTGCTTATCTTGCTAAGCTCATCTACAAGTTCGAAGTCTCCCATTGAATCATATTTGGAATCAATAGCATTCATAACGCTTCTTGTAAACTTATATGGGCTTGCTGTTGAAGCAATAACTGTCTTAGTTGTATCGCCTGTTTCTTTTCTGTACTTATCATATACAGTTGCAGCAACTGATGTATGTGTATCAATTACATATCCGCAATCTTCATATATCTTCTTGATTGTAGCTGCGTCCTCTGCCTCTGTAGCATAATTGCCATAGAAGTCAGCTAACTGTGCTTTCATATCATCTGTAATCTTGTACTTTCCTTCTGACTTTAATGATGCCATAAGTTCTGCATTCTTAGCTGCATTATTACCGGCAATTCTGTATATAAGTCTCTCAAGATTACTAGAGATAAGGATATCCATAGATGGTGAAGTTGTAAGAACGAATTCTCTGTTTCTGTCATACTCACCTGTTGTGAAGAAATCATATAATACCTTATTCTCATTAGATGCACATATAAACTTATTAATAGGAAGTCCCATATTCTTAGCGTAAAATGCAGCTAAAATATTACCAAAGTTACCTGTAGGAACAACTACATTTATCTTCTCGCCATCCTTAATCTCTCCATTAGCTAATAACTTGGCATACGCATATACATAATAAACAATCTGAGGAACAAGTCTTCCGATATTGATTGAATTAGCTGATGAGAACTGGAATCCGGCATCATTCATAACCTTCTCCAATTCCTTATCAGAGAAAATGTTCTTAACGCCTGTCTGTGCATCATCAAAGTTACCCTTGATTCCGATTACATATGTATTATCACCCTTCTGGGTTACCATCTGCTTCTCCTGAATTGGGCTTACACCATTCTTAGGATAGAATACGATAATCTTAGTCCCAGGAACATTAGCAAATCCAGCTAAAGCTGCCTTTCCTGTATCTCCTGATGTAGCTGTAAGAATGACAATTTCATTCTTAACATTGTTCTTCTTTGCAGAAGTTGTAAGAAGATGTGGAAGTATAGAAAGTGCCATATCCTTGAAAGCTATTGTAGCTCCATGGAAAAGTTCAAGGAAATATTCATTCTCAACTTTAACAAGTGGAGTCATCTCCTCTGTATCAAACTTAGAATCATAAGCTCTGTCTATACAGCTCTTAAGTTCTTCCTCTGTGAAATCATCAAGCATAAGCTTCATAACTTCATAAGCAACTTCCTTATAATTCATCTTAGACAACTCTTCTAAGCTTTTATCTAATGATGGAATACTCTCTGGTACAAAAAGTCCTCCGTCTGCTGCCAGCCCCTTTAATATAGCCTGCGATGCAGTAACCTTAACACTGTCGTCTCTAGTACTTCTGTAGAACATGCTCATCTTTAATACACCTCATAATTAATATAGTGTGCCTGCGAAAATGTCGTAGGCTTTTGATATTATACAACAGACTTCTGTACAAAAACAATACCCTTATGTACGAAATACATTTTAAAATAATATTACTTTGCAGTTACAGGTACACACATCAGCACATATAACATCTCTTCTTCATCTTCATATGCCTTGCTTATAACAATTCCTGCCACGTCTCCTGCTACTTTAAAATTATGTTCTTTCATATATGTAATATGCTTTCCTATCATAATCTGACGAACCTCATCATCAGACTTTTCACTCATCAGGCTTAATTTTGCAGGAACTCTTGAAATTCCCATAACAGATGGCTTGGCTGTATAATGCCTGGCATAGTCATTGGTCTTAAGACTGTATTTCTCAACATGTTCCTCTTTTACAGCGATTCCACAGCATATAGTAAATCTGCCCTTTTCAATCTCTTCCTTTGGAATCATAAATATGTGTTGTAATTCAGGAGAATTATACAGAAATTCTTTCACCTGCAATAACCGTTCCGGCTCCTGAAGCAGTTTTTCACCATATTTGTACAGAACATATCTAAGGTCAAGGCTGTTCTTCTCATATATGTCCGAATTGACTGCAGCCTTATTCATCAGCACATAATCATCTTTCAGCCGGTGCCTTAAATATGTCATATACGCAATCTGCCTGTCCATCTCATCCATGCGTTCTTTGTATGCCTCAATAGACTGTTCTAATGAAAAATGCTGCATCTTTGCTATCTGTTCATGTGAAAATCCATACTTCACATGCATTTTAGCATTAAGTACGCCGAATATCCCATCATCATCATAATACCTGTATCCACTGTTTTCATCGCGCACAGCCGATATATACCCCATATCCTCATATCGTCTGACAGTATTAGTAGATACATCTAATAATTTTGCCAGATCACTAATCTTATATCTCATATTTTTTGCCTCTTAATATAATATTTTAGTAAGCCGGAACAAATGGCAGCTCTATCGGATCTGTCTTTGTGTTTTCCGTTTTATCGTTTTCTGAACTGGTACTGTCTGTTCCTGAAGTATTGTCAGTTCCTGAAGTATCCTTATCAGCCGCATCGCTACTGGCGGCAACAGTACTTTCGGGTACGATACTTACTGGCTGCAGCTCAGAATTAATGTTATTATCCTGCGCATCAGAAGCATTTTCCTGTACATTCTTTTTTTCGCCGGTCTTCTGTGATTCACCATTTGTCTGTAACTCACCATTTGTCTGTGATTCACCAGCCGGAATCATATGCGCATCTCTGCCATCATCATATTCCTGACCGCTTTCACTTTGCAGCTTCTGGCTGTTATCAGTTGAAATGTTATTCTTATTCTTTCCACATGCTGATAACGGCAATGTCATAAGTGTAATTATCATAATTATAAATGTTATATTTCTTTTACTCATTCTTTTACCTTTCAATATGTTCTGCCAATGTGTTATCATTTATTATATATAATTATATATGTATACACAATTAATATATGTTATAATCTTTATATCAATGGTAGTGTCAAATGGCACATTAAATCAGAGTATAAGTTTGGGGAAGCCTACTAATATTGCAAAATGTGATGAAATAGTGGGTTTAAAGGACAAGTTTATAGAACAATTGGGGGATTCTCATGACAGGAGTTTACGAAGCAAGAAAAAAAAGCGGTGAAATATATTACCGTGCGTCATTTACATATAAGAATAAACACATCAGCCTCGGAAGTTCCTCTGACGAGGCTTCCTGTCATGCCATGTACAACGAAGCCTGTGAGATAATAAACAATTCTTCTGACCACTGGATTGATACTGACCACAGAACAACTTCATATAATGAAGCAATGACACTTTCTCTTGGTAAATACATCTCACTTATCAATTTCAGGGATAACAACATTTATATAAAGACACCTATATATATGTGCCATAAATATTTCCTGTATTTTCTCAAAGAACATGAGGTTTTACAGTTTTCTACTGATGACCTTTTTTACTATTCCAACCACACAATTATGAGCCGCGGAGGATATTATTTTGTAAATGATTATGGAATGCAGACAAGCATTCTCTCAAGATTCGGAGTAAGAAGCCACTCTGTAAAAGGCAGGGATTATGTATTTAAAAATGGGGATACGCATGATTACAGATACGAAAACATTCTTGTTGTCAATAAATACAATGGTGTTTCCCAGTTTACTAAGAATGGACGAATTATGTACAGAACCAGGATTCATATTAACGGCGACTATATACTCGGTGAATTCTCATCCGAAGCAGAAGCTGCAATTGCGTATAATAAGGCCGTTGACATGCTTTCAGGCCTTGTAAATATAACTTATACCCCTAATTACATAGAAGGCATATCCTCCGTAGAATATGCCTCCCTTTATCACAATATTATATTGTCTAAGAATTTCAGAAATTATGTAAAGTCTGTCTGTTTTTAAGCCTCCACAATCTTTCCAGCAATAGCACTTGCTGCTGCTGTAGCAGGGGACGCAAGGAATATCTTAACCTTGCTTGTTCCCATTCTTCCAAGGAAGTTTCTGTTGTTAGTTGCAACAACTACCTCTCCGTCAGTAAGAATTCCGCCTGTTCGTCCACAGCATAATCCGCATCCCGGATGTGTAACAATTGCACCGGCTTCAACAAGTGTCTCAAGTGTTCCATCTGCAAGTGCTTCTTTATATATCTTGCGGCTTGCAGGAGTAACTATCAACTTAACAAATGGTGCAACCTTCTTACCCTTAAGAATAGCTGCTGCACACTGAAGATCCTCTAATCTTCCGTTAGTACATGAGCCGATGAATACCTGATCTACTGCTGTTCCGGCAAGCTCTGTAACAGGTTTGATGTTATCTACCTGTGAAGGACATGCAAGAACCGGAACTAAATCCTCTGCATTATATGTAATCTCTCTTGCATATACTGCATCCGCATCTCCCTTTAAATCCTTTAATTCATCTGTAAGTTCTACATTACAGTACTCTGCTGTCTTTTCATCTGGTGTAAAAAGAGCACATTTGGCACCGGCTTCAATAGCCATGTTAGACATAGTCATACGGCTTGCAACGCTCATCTCGTCAATTGTTGAACCTGTGAATTCAAGTGCCTGATAAGTTGCGCCATCTGCTCCAAGGTCACCGATAAGTCTTAATATGATATCCTTTGAACGCACATTTTCAGGAAGCTTTCCATTAACTGTTACCTTGATAGTCTGTGGAACTTTAACCCACATTTTGCCTGTTCCTAATACACTTGCCATCTCTGTATATCCGATACCTGATGAAAATGCACCAACACAGCCGTATGTTGTTGTGTGGCTGTCTGTACCAAATGCGATATCTCCCGGCTTTACATAACCTGCCTCTGTCATTAACTGATGGCAGATTCCGTCTGAACGATGGATATTCTTCATTCCGTATTTTTCCACAAATTCATTACCAATACGGAAATGTCTTGTATCATCAACCTGACTTGCTGGAACAAGGTGGTCATATATAAGAACTGCCTTATCAGGGTCCCATATCTTAGTGAATCCCATTTCCTCGAATTTCTCTTTAACAAATGGAATGAAAATATCATGAATCATTACTCTGTCAACATTAACAGTTACGATATCTCCCGGCTTTACTTCCCTGCCAATATTCTTTCCAATAATCTTCTCAATAATTGTATGTCCCATTATTCTTACCTCTCCCTGTCTTAGTCAAGACCGTTAAGCTTTCTCATTGCCTTAACAAGTCCGCCTGCATTAAGTATATCCACAAGATTATCAGGAAGTGAAGCAATAGGATATGCTTTTCCATTGTGTGTAATCTTTGCATTTACTTCAACATCAATAGTATCGCCTTCCGTAACTTCGTCGTGAAGGTCTGCATTCTCTATAAGGAGAAGTCCGTTATTAATAGAATTTCTGAAGAATATTCTTGCATATGATTTGGCAATAACACATTTAATACCTAATGCCTTAATAACCTCAGGTGCCTGCTCTCTTGATGAACCACAACCAAAGTTCTTTCCTGCAACAATGATGTCGCCTGGCTTAATCTGACCTGCAAGTTCTGGTCTTAATGGCGAAAATGCATATGGCTTCATATCTTCTACTGTCTTTAATGCGAGGTACTCTGTAGGAATAATGATATCTGTATCAATGTCATCACCAAGCACCCATACTTTACCGCTAAATTTCTCGTTCATAATTACTCCTTTGAAGTTAAATCCTTATCTTATACCATGTCTGCTGTTGCTATCTCGCCCTTGATTGCTGATGCTGTAACAGTTGCCGCTGAAGCAAGATATACGAAAGAATCTTTATGTCCTGCACGACCCTTGAAGTTTCGTGTACCTGTGCTGATAAGAGTCTCGCCCTCACCGATAACACCCTGACAGCTGCCCCAGCATACAGAGCAGTTAGGATTCATAACAATTGCACCTGCGTCCATGAATATATCAAGGAGTCCCTCTTTCATAGCCTGAAGATATACCGAACGGCTTGCAGGAACTACAAGGAATCTTACCTTAGGAGCAACCTTTTTCCCTTTGATGATCGCTGCACCAACTCTTAAATCCTCGATTCGTCCATTGTTACATGAGCCAAGAAATGCTTCATCAATCTTAACGCCAAGTGATTCCTTAGCCGGAACTACATTGTCAACAAAATGTGGCTTTGCAACGATTGGCTGTATTGTTGAAAGATCAATATCATAAACCTGCTCAAATACTGCATCATCATCTGATGTAAAGCATGCCTTTGGCTCTCTGCCATGCTCCTTAAGATAATCCATTGCAACATCATCAACTTCCATGAGTGCAGTCTTAGCACCTGCCTCTACGCAAAGGTTACAGATTGATATTCTGTCTGCCATTGAAAGGCTGTGTAAGCCTTCTCCTGCAAATTCCATTGCTTTATAGTTAGCACCGTTAGCACCAATCTTTCCAATAATAGAGAGTATTAAATCTCTTGCATATACTCCATCGCTAAGCTTTCCCTTAAGGTTGAATCTTAATGTTCCCGGAACCATTACCCATGATGTTCCTGTAACCATTGCATACAAATAATCTGTACAACCAACACCTGTACCAAATGCACCTAACGCACCATATGCACAAGTATGGCTGTCTGCTCCAAATATAAGTTCACCCGGCACTACATGATTTTCCATCATAACCTGATGACACACACCCTCGCCCTCGTAGAACTTAATATCATTAGCCTTAGCAAAGTCTCTCATCTTCTTCTGTGAGGCTGCTGTCTTAGGACTGTCTGATGGAATATTGTGGTCTACAATCCATACAAGCTTATCCTTGTCAGCAATATGAGGATTCTTTAACTTCTCATACATACCAATAGTAAGATGTGTTGTTCCATCATTACTCATAAGTCTGTCAAGAGTAACAGTTGCAATATCACCAGCCTTAACCTGTGAAAGACCTGCTGCCCTTGCAATAATCTTCTCTGCAATAGTCATGCCATGCTTTGCCTCGCCCGCTGTTACAGCTGCACTCTCAGACTCTTCTGCCTCATCATTAAGTGATGCAATAAGTCCGCCCTGATTAAGAATAGCCTGCATCTTGGCTGGAAGCTTTGTACATGTATAAGTCTTTCCATTAACAGTTATAATTCCATCTTCTAATGAAAGCTCACATTCATCCCCCGCATTAACTTCGTCATGGAGTTCTTTACATACAATAACAGGAAGTCCTATATTAATAGCATTACGATAGAATATTCTTGCAAATGATTTGGCAATCACTGCCTTGACACCTAACGCCTTAAGTACGCTTGGTGCCTGCTCTCTTGATGAACCACATCCAAAGTTGTCATCTGCAACAACGAAATCTCCCGGCTTTACAGCAGAAGCAAAATCAGAGTCTAATGATTCAAATGTATGACTCTTCATCTCATCAATTGTCGGAAACAAAAGATACTGCGATGCAATAATCTGATCTGTATCAACATCTTTATCAAACTTAAATATCCTACCCATTGTTTTCTCCTTATCTTATCCCTGATATAACAGGTATTATTAATAGTCATTTTAACATTTTACCCTATTAAAGTGTGTTTTTCAATCGTTAATATTAACAGAAGCGGTAATTAAGTGAAAGGTCGTTATCCTTAACCTTAACCTGTGTATATGCCCCACTTACTATCGGCATTGAAGGTGAAAGATGCCCGAAATCACAGTCCATTATAACCGGCACATTATACTTTGCCGCAATACCTGTAACTGCTCTGTACTGGTCAAGCCCCATCATTTCCTGTCCGTAGCACAGCGGTCTTCCTATGAGGAAGCCCTTCACATTCTTAAACCATCCGGCATTATCCATCTGCCACATAGCCCTTCTGATTGCAAATACATTCAGATCACAACTCTCTAAGAACCATATAATTCCGTCATCTGCGTATCTTTCATTAAACTCTTTAACCTTGTCAAAACTTGTACCCGTAAGATTAACAAGACAGTCCATGCAGCCGCCGACAAGCCTTCCTTCAAATGCAATCTCCGTATCACATTCGTCCCCACCAACATATTTTCTTAAAATCTTCTTCTCAGTAAGATTGTATTGTGGTGCAGGGTTCTCCTCATTCTTTAGAGACTCTCTCTCCCATGTGTCATATCCATGGACTTGTTTTTCCACAACTCCGTTATTGTTCTTGCAGCCTTTTCCACGAAGCACATCAAAAGTATCCACAAGCGCCTGATGCCAGTCCTTCATTGCAAATGCGCCTGCACACGGTCCATATACACTTGCCGTATCGGCAATCGTGTTCTGTAAAAATGTGAAGTTGGTATTATCAGAATATCCAAGATACCACTTAGGCTTTGCCGCCTTAATCCTGTCAAAATCAACATATGGCAGAATCTCACACATCAGTTCACCACCTCCACATGATATAAGCACATCATTGACATTACTCTCATACATCTGTGTAAGCTCCTTACCGCATTCCTGCGGTGTGTTGCTTATCCCAATTCCATTATCCTCATAACAATTAGGACCAAGCTCTACTGTATAACCTTCTTTTTCAAATCTTTTAATTGTCATTCCGAATGCTGTTTTATAAGGCTCCGTCGCACAACCAAAAGATGGTGCAACGAAGCCTATAGTTCCGCCTTCGGATAAGAATTCAGGATATCTCATATACTGCCTCCTTACCTCATCATTCAGATTCTGCCTGAATAATTAATCTACATATATTTCTTTACTACATTAATAGCATTGCTGCCTATTACTACACTATAATGCTCCCTTATAAACGCAACACGTTCTTCTTTTGAAGAATCAAACACACTGTACTCCATCAAAAGATTCAGAAGACTTCTGTATTTTTCCTCTGAGCATCTTCCTTTCTCAAGTACAAGATAATATGTATCATCTTCTTTATTCTTATACAGTGCATTAGTTATTCCCCATGTTCTTGAACTTACAGTACACATTTCCTCAAAATCATTAAGACTTTCCAACCTGAATACGCCGCATCCGGCTTTAATAACATTACTTGCTTTCTTCTTCTGTCCTGTCTTCTTAAGTTCATCTGTCTGTGCATCTGGTAATTCGAACTTATCTAGACTGTCTCCAAATGTTTCAAAAGGTGCATCTTTAAATGTACCTTCACCATTCTTAATCACATTACTCTTCTCTGGTTTTGAAAATGCCTTAGATATACTTTCCCCTGCTTTTCTTAACATATTACCCAGATCTTCTTTACCAGATGAAACTGTAAGAAGTATTGAATGGTCTGGCTGTGGTGCAAGCTGTAGTGACATAACCTCCCCACTTAAAGTAACACCTATATTTTTTTCAGCCTCCTCCATAATAACTTCAAGAAGGCTGTGTATCTTGTCTGTATCATTCTTAAAGAAATCATCTAAGGAAATATTATTATCTTCCAGGTCTTCCTCATCGAGTCTGCACTGGAATCTTCTATCATTGATTTTCTTAAATTCCATATATCCTCTTTCCAAACTTTAATAATATATATCAATATATTATTATTACATACTTTTACTAATTCTGTCTACTATTTTTGTGATAATAAGGTTCTTATTAACAAATGTACCCCTTTCATTAACTCTTATGCGTCCCCTGTTACCGGTAACATCTGCATATATCTCCAGTCTGTCAGAACTGATTCTTGCATACACATCACATGTCTTAACATATACATTCTGCATAACCCTGCTAATTATATCATCTTCTATCTCAAAACATTCTGCTGTACTCTTATGTGACAATTCTCTTGCCGTGCGGACAGCCTCTTTTTTCCCTTTAGTAAGCATTGCATACACACCCTCACCATGCACAGGAACACATTCTCCATAATCCATGATTGTATATCTATACAGAAAACTATTATGTAGCCTTGCTGCCTTAATATCTTCTAAAAGTACAAATACAGCATCACATTCTGACGCATCCAGCTTTTCAATACATTTTCTTATATCCGTCTCTACTACACAACTTATTCCATCATACATATGTTTAATACGCTCCGTCTTGCTGTATGAGTCAGTTGCAACAACAGCATTTTCAATAAGGTCTTTTGCATGTCTCTTTCTTATCATTACATATCTTGAATCGCCGCGTTTTAAAACACCCGAAATAACAACCCCATAAGGAAGATTCTCATCATTCTTTTCCATCCTGATAAGCTGTGCCATGTCAACAACTGCCATATCAACCGAACCAAGCTCAAGTGCCTCACATGCTGAATCAAAATTATCATGTCCGATATCTACAATCTTAACTTGTGAAGCTGAAGCTTTCTGAATTATCTGAACTGCTTTTTTCAATTTAATTCTCTCTATTCCATTGCCGTACAAACCCAGTCTGTACATTTCATCAAAATCTTTTCTCATCTATATCTGTAACCTTTTAACAGCTTTATTTATTTATTTTTTATTATAACATATCATTTTAGGTTGTTGAAAGTACCTGCATATTATGTTTATAATAATAAGAATAAATTTTAATAAGGAATGGTACAGATTAATGACTTATATCAAATCAAAAAGCAGTATTTTAAAACTGCTTGCTTCAATTACTATTACACTATTCTGCATAGTTCTTTTCCCTTCCGCCGTTAAAGCAGAAGACAATCAGGCTGCAGAAGTAAATGCTGATATAACACTTTCTAACCAGGGAAGCATCAGCAGGATGACCGATGGTTCTTACAACACAAAAACCACATTTTCATCAGGAGACACAATCACAATAACTTCCTCTGAAAAAATGTACTCACTTTATATCAAATGGGATTTAATTCCTTCAGAATGGACTCTTTCTTATAATGGAAAGACTGAAACTAACGGAACTAATGGTTTTCTTCACGAATATGTCCAGATTCCCGATGGTACAACTGAGATGACAATTACATTTGCATCTAAGGAATCAATCTGTGATATGCATGTATATTCCAAGGGTTCTGTGCCTGAAGATGTTCAGACATGGAAGACTCCATGCGATAATGCTGACATTCTTGTTTTCGCAACGCATGCAGATGACGAGATACTTTTCCTTGGAGGAGTACTTGCCACTTACGGTGGTGAACAAAATCTTTCCGTTCAGGTTGCCTATATGTGCGAATTCACTACATCAGCCAAGATTAGAGAACACGAAAAGCTTGACGGATTGTGGGAATCAGGCATAAAGCATTACCCAGTATGTGGAGATTTTCCCGACCTTTACAGTCAGACATTAGAAGCTGCAAAGAAGCAGTATGTATATGATGATGTCAAAGCCTATACTACATCATGTATAAGACGATTTAAACCTCTTGTTGTAGTAACACAGGATCTTAATGGAGAATATGGTCACGGCGGTCATATGCTATTCTCTCATGCTGTTGCAGAATCAGTAGAGACAAGCAATGATTCCTCTGTATTTCCAGAGTCAGCATCCAATTATGGTACATGGGATGTTCCTAAAACTTATCTTCATCTGTACACAGAGAATAAAATTACCATGAACTTAAGGCTTCCTCTTTCTCGTATGGGAAACCGCACTTCAATTGAAGTACAGACAGCAGCTTATAAAAAGCATGTATCACAGCAGTGGTGCTGGTTCTATGTATCAGATGATTATGAATACAGCTGTGCTGATTTTGGATTATACAGGACTACCGTTGGTAATGATACCGGCAATGATATGTTAGAAAATATTACTACATATGAAGAGCAGGAAAAACTCGCTAAAGAAGCTGCCGAAAAGGAATCTATAGAAAGTTCCAAAGCTGCTGAAGAAGCAAGCATTGCTAAAGAACAGCAGGAAATAAAAGCAGCACACAAAGAAACTTCTAAAAGAAAAGTATCAGTGGCAGTGATTGTTATAATTGTTGTAATTATTATTGGTGCTGCCGCATTCGGATATGTCAGATTACAGCAGTCAAGAAGAAAGCATTCCCGCAGGAGAAGATAAATAAGGAGGTTTTGCCATGAAACTGCTTATTAACATAATAGCAATTATTGTAGTTGCTGTTGTAATTGGATTTCAGTTCAACAGAACAAAGAATCTTTATAATAAAAAATACGATGAGAACAAAGACGAATTCAGAAAAGATCAGGAACAATAAAACAAAATCAATCTTATCAAAAAGGGCTGCCATAATGGCAGCCCTTAAATATTATCAATTACTGATTATTAGTTATTGATAAGCATATCGCTTTCATTGTTCCAGCTGTAAAGCTTTCTGATTTCTGCTCCAACCTTCTCTGATGGATGCTCAGAAGCAAGCTTTCTCATAGCCTTGAAGTGAACCTGTCCACCAGCATCACTCATGTCAAGTAAGAATTCCTTAGCAAATGAACCATCCTGAATATCAGAAAGGATCTTCTTCATAGCCTTCTTAGTATCCTCTGTGATAATCTTAGGACCTGTTATGTAATCACCATACTCAGCTGTATTAGAGATTGAGTATCTCATTCCAGCGAATCCTGACTGGTAAATAAGGTCAACGATAAGCTTCATCTCATGAATACACTCGAAGTAAGCGTTACGTGGATCATATCCAGCTTCGCAAAGAGTTTCGAAACCAGCCTGCATAAGTGCACAAACACCACCACAAAGAACTGCCTGCTCACCAAAGAGGTCTGTCTCTGTCTCTGTTCTGAATGTTGTCTCAAGAAGACCAGCTCTTGCTCCACCGATACCAAGACCATAAGCAAGTGCCATGTCAAGAGCCTTTCCTGTCTCATCCTGCTCTACAGCTACAAGACAAGGAGTTCCCTTTCCAGCCTGATATTCTGAACGTACTGTATGTCCAGGTGCCTTAGGCGCAATCATTGTTACATCAACGCCCTTAGGTGCCTTAATTAAACCAAAATGAATGTTGAAACCATGAGCGAACATAAGCATGTTACCTGGCTCAAGATTTGGCTCGATATCATCCTTATAAAGCTTAGCCTGCTTCTCATCATTGATAAGAATCATGATGATGTCAGCTCTCTTAGCAGCCTCTGCTGCAGTAAATACTTCAAATCCCTGCTCCTCAGCTCTCTTCCATGACTTAGAACCCTCATAAAGTCCGATAATAACATGACAACCTGAATCCTTAAGATTTAATGCGTGTGCATGTCCCTGGCTACCATAACCGATAATAGCGATTGTCTTACCGTCAAGTAATGATAAATTACAATCTGACTGATAATAGATCTTAGCTTCTGCCATTTTAAACTACCTCCATATAAATGTGTTTTATATTGTAAAAGTTCTCCGGATACTCCAAAGAATTATTACATCTTATTCAAATCTGCGCTTCCTCTTGCAAGTCCTGTAATTCCTGTTCTTGCAATCTCCGTAATGTTGAAATCTTCCAGAAGTTCCACAAACGCATTCATCTTGCTTAAACTTCCTGTAAGTGCAATTATCATGGACTCCTTAGATACATCTACAATATTGGCTCTGAATATATCTGCAATAGAAGATACCTGTTGTCTCTTCTCTGGTCCACATTCAACTTTAATCATAACAAGTTCTCTGCATACTGATTCATGTGCAGGAAGCTCCACAATTTCTTTAACATCTATAAGCTTATTAAGCTGTTTCTCAATCTGTTCAAGTACATCATCTTCACCTGTTACAGCTATTGTCATACGTGACAATTCAGGATTGAGAGTTTCACCAACCGTAAGGCTGTCTATATTATATCCTCTACGGCTGAACATTCCAGCGACACGGCTAAGTACACCAGATGAATTACCCACGAGAATAGAAAAAACTGCTCGTCTCATAACCTAATCTCCTAAATTCTGATATTAAAATGCATAAAAATGCATTTATTGTCAATTATTATAACACAGAACATCAATCTGTCAATTGCCCACTTATTGCATTTACTACTCCAAGAACTACCATTCTGAGCATGATAACATCTGTATCACTCCACTTTCTTCTGTTAGTGCCAAATATATCAAATTCTACCATATATTCTTTACCATCAGCACCATCAGCCTTCATCTGAAGAAACGAGCATATATTGTTGTCTCTGAGTTTTCTAAAAACTTCCGGGAATTCTATAGTAAGTGACGCTATATTATTCACCATGTTAACGCCATATTCATCAAAATGATTCACAAATTTATCATCATTAACATATGCTGCCTCAATTACATTATTCTTATAGTGACCTGTACTGTATATGCATTCCATATCATTACCACTGTAAATACTTATTCCATGAATATTAAGCTTATCGGTAAGCTCTGAAAGCACTTCTTTTACTGTCATCATTCCAAGCGATACTTTCATTACAATATTGGTTGCAAGCTCATATTTAGCCATAGGCTTCATAAAGCCACTTCCAAATGCAATGTCATGCTTCATGTCAGCCAGAATATCTCCATGCTTATTATAATCATATATAATATATCTGTCCTTGCCTTTTTCCTTAGCTATATAAAGTGCTGCATCAGCTATCTTAAACAATGTCTCAAAATCACTGCCATCCTTGCCAAACTGTGCGATACCAATTGATGTTGAGAACATATACTCTGGCTGCTTCTGTGCAAGCGATACCTTAAGCCCCTTTCTCATAGACTTAAGCATAATGCGAAGTTCTTCGACCGTAACATCTTTTATAAGTACTATAAATTCATCTCCACCTATGCGGCCAACAATTCCACGTCCACCAACTGATAATTTTAATGAATCTGCAAATGTTTTAATAACCTCATCACCAAAATAATGACCATAACTGTCATTAACACTCTTGAAGTTATCAATATCAAGGATCATCAGAAACATCTGACGGTTTCTGGCTGAAGCGGCTGTTTTATTGATATCATCAGTTATCATATCTGTTACAGTCTTCTTGTTATATATTCCTGTTGCTAAATCAAGTTTTGCCTCATCTACTCCGACATACTCCTGAACAGTTCTGGTTCTTCTATCTGGTTCAGATATTACGCCTACTGTAATTCTGTTTTCTCCATCAGCCAGAAGTGACTGTCCTCTGAAGATAAGATTGTCAACTCTTTCTCCTTTAGACATAACAGATGACGACAGCTTAACAATAAAGTTATTCATTCCACTTGCAATTGCTGTACATAATGCTTCAAACTGAACAGCATCATCACCTGTTACAAAGCCCTTAGTGATACACGCTTCTTTCCATTCCTTAAGACTGGTTCTCTCAAATATCTCAGATTTATTATTACGATAACAATATATTGTAATCATTCCAGAAACAGGATCATATTCAAATATCTTCTCATCAATAACATTAATTATTGCCCTGTATTTTCTTACACGGTGATAATACATGTCAAAATCATTCGAAATAACAATTATATCCTGTGCCACAAGCTCAACCATACGGTCTGTACCAACTTCATATATACGCTTCTTTACCAGAAGCATCCATCTGTATGAACCATTCTTTATAAGACATCTGACTATATAATATCTCACAGACATATCTGAATTAATAAACTGCTCAAAACCCATGACATCATCCGGATGCACCAGTCCGTTAAATGCAGAAAGCATGGTCTCGCCCATGAGATTGTAAAATCTTTCATCACCTATTTTAACTACATATCTGTTATCAAGTGTAAATTCTACTTCATTAGGCATGTTGCCTTGATATGAAGTATCCAATTCGTATCTTCGCATAAAAAGTCCCCCATTCTAAGGAACAGGACCATTATTCTCTAAGCATGCTGTCCCTGACTGGTTTTCTCAACCTTAACTTTAAGTATCATTCTTCCTCGTACATCAAGAGTTCTGAATATATATCCTTTGTATTCTACCTCAAAGTTCTCCCCGTCATCAGGTATCTTCCCAAGCTTATAAATCATAAAGCCGCTCAAAGTATCAATATCTTCGCATTCAAACTCTATTCCTAACTTAGCTTCTACATCCTCAAGATCCGCCTGACCTTCTATTATATATGAACCGTCTGCGTCGGTTACAATCTGTTCTTCTTCTTCATCATATTCATCAAGAATATTACCAACGATTTCTTCAAGTATATCTTCCATCGTGACAATTCCTGCTGTCTGTCCATATTCATCAACAACAATAGCCATATGAATCTTTTCTGATTGCATCTGTCTGAATAACGGACTTATATTTCTTGTTTCAGGTATACAATATGGCTTAAAAAGTACTGTATCTTCTACATCTCTAAGCTTCCTATCCTGATTATCCTTATCAACATATATTTTAAGAAGATCCCGGATATGTAAAATACCTGTAATATTATCAATGTCTCCATCATACACAGGATATCTTGAATAATTCTCTTTCATTATCCTGTCAAATGCTTCTCTGACAGTAATATCATCATCAAGTGCCACGATATTGTTTCTGTGCGTCATTACATCAGACGCCTGTTTCTCGCCGAATTCAAAGATATTACCTATCATCTCAGCTTCATTTTCTTCAAGAACACCCTGTTCATGGCTCTCATTAACCATATCCATTATCTCTTCTGTTACATCTTCATCTCGTTTTCCCCTGCCAAATAACTTAAGCAGAGATGAAAACCTCTTTTCTTTCCCATCCGCGGGATGGCCGTCATTCATAGCTTTCCTCCATATTTATAAGTTGTTCTTTAATAAATAATTATCATTTCAATAATAACACATTATTATGCTGATAGTCAATTCATCTCAAGGCTTACAGACAATGCTTTATTCACCTGTCCTATTATATCATTATCAAGGTGACATACCTTATCTTTAAGTCTTCTTTTATCTATTGTTCTCAACTGTTCTAACAGAATAACCGAATCCTTTACCATATCGTATCTGGCAGAATCGAGTTCAACATGAGTCGGCAGTTTGCTTTTATGCATCTGGCTTGTTATTGCTGCACAGATAACTGTCGGACTATGTTTATTCCCCGTATCATTCTGAATTATAAGTACCGGTCTTATTCCCCCCTGTTCTGAACCAACCACCGGTCTTAAATCTGCATAAAAAATATCTCCTCTTTTTATTACCACAACTGTCACACTCCTAAAGCTATATTTCTTACCTTGGCTTTAGTATTGCCTGATTTTAAGTGTGTATTCAGTTATCATTTATCTTTTCAGGACATATGCAATTGCTTCTGATATATCTGCTGCCGTCATTCCGGCTCTGCCTTTGCCTGATGCCGCATAATCCCCTGCTTTGCCATGAACATATACAGAAAGACATGCTGCTTCAAATGCATCTAACCCCATGGCTGTCATTCCTGCAATAAGTCCAGTAAGCACATCACCGCAGCCTCCTGTGGACATTCCGTCATTTCCAGTACAGTTAATATATACTTTCTGTCCGTCAGTAACTACTGTTCTTGCATCCTTTAATATGCATATACATGAATGTTGTATTGCATATTCCTTAGCAGACTCAATCATATGCTCTTTAATATCAGCAACTGTCTTTCCTGTAAGCCTTGACATTTCCATAATATGAGGTGTGATTATAATCTGCCCTTCTCTGCTTCCTTTATAATCAATATGTTCGCCAGCAATAATGTTAAGTGCATCTGCATCAAGTATTCTTACTTTATCATCTCTTTCAAGAACACATCTGGTAATCTCTGCTGCTGCCACGTTCATAGATAATCCCGGTCCCACAGCTATACTTTTTGCCCATTCAAAATCTGCTTTAAGTTCTGCTGCCAGCGGCATATTATCCTGATATGTTGATATCAGACATTCTGGCATTCTGCATAACAGTGCTGTCTTATTAATCTCATGTGTAAGTACCTTTACAAGCCCTGTTCCACTTCTGTATGCGGCTGATGCACTAAGAATTGCGGCTCCTCCCATATTCTTAGAGCCTGCTATAATAAGTGTTCTGCCATATGTTCCTTTATTAGAATCAGGTTTTCTTACAAGAAGTCTGCCCACATCTTCATCGTCATATGTAAAAATACTGCCGAAACATTTGACTTTTTTATGTAATATATCCTCTGTTACAAATCCTGCATTAATGACTTTTACACTACCACTGTATGAAGCTCCCGGGTAAAACATGATACCTGTCTTATTATATCCAAATGTGATTGTGTAATCTGCTTTGACAGCAATTCCCATAATCTGTCCATTATCTGCACTTATGCCTGACGCAATATCAACGGCAATTATCTTCGTATCAGGATTCTCCCGGGCTTTATTAATTGCTTCTATAACCTGCGCATATCTTCCCTCAACTGCTCTTGATAAGCCAATGCCAAATATTGCATCTATAATATAATCATATTCAGAAAAATCAATATTGCCATCATATTCAACACAGTCAATTCCAAGATTACCGACAATTGATTTCTGAAGCCTGTATTCATCAGTTCCCTCCGATGTACCAGCAAACACAACATGTACATCAATTCCATCTTCATTAAGCTGTCTTGCTGCTGCAAGACCATCTGCACCATTATTCCCGCTTCCGCATACACACACAACTTTTATTCCTGTTTTCTTATTGTTGTGCTCTGCATGCTTTCTTAAAAAAGCTGAAACCCCCAGTGCTGCTCTTTCCATAAGCACCACTGAGGGAATCCCAAATTCATGTATTGAGCAGTTATCAACTGCTTTCATTGTATGTGAATCAGTTAAATATCTCATACCTCTTCCTCATTTACCTTATCAAGTTCCTTCATAACGTCAGGTCCTAATATGTCATGCATTGCAGAATACATGCGGTTATTCACCTCTTCCTTATCTTGCTTGATAAGTATATTCTTCTTTAACTTTACTCTTGTTGCATTAATCCACTTATCCAAAACCTCAAGGTCTTCCTTATTACTGTTAATCTTGTTATAACACACCTTTACTGTTTCAATCATAAGACGCTCATTGGCATTAACAAGATCTCTTGGAATATCGAGTGCTTCATCTTCAAGAGAATTAATCTTATCCTTAGCTTCCTGAATAAGTCTCTGATTCTTCTCCATCACTTTTGCTCTCTTAGGATCATTATCATCATCCTGCATATTATCAACAACATCCTGAATAAGCTGATTCTTTATTTTTTTTACTTCCTTAATATCATTATTAACCTGTCCCTGCTTCTTAAGAAGCTCATTAACCTGTTTTTCCCAATAACAGATTTCATCAGTCTTTAATTTATCCGTTATAAGATGATACCATCTCTCATCAAGAGTAAGTATCGGTATCTGTTTTATGGCTGTACAACTCTTCAGCTTTTCAATATCAAGTTCTGCCATATTATCCTCCCAAACAGTTACTTCCTGTTAGCAATAGTGTATGAAAGTCTCATAAGACTTTCTGACAAATGTACATTTTCAACAATAACATCATCCGGAAGATTAAGATCTGTATGTGCAAAGTTCCATATAGCCTTAACTCCTGCATCAGCAACAACCTTCGCTATCTGTCTGGCAGCTTCCTTCGGAATAGTGAGTGCAACAATCTCAATTTCATTATCTTTAATAAAATCAGTAAGCTCATTCATCATTCTTACTTCTATTCCACGAATTTTAGTTCCTTTAATCTTAGGATTATTATCAAATATTCCCTTAATAACAAAACCTCTCTTCTCGAAATCACTATAGTTAACAATAGCCTTTCCTAAATTACCGGCTCCGATTATAACCATATTGTGATTACGGTCTATACCAAGAATCTTACCAATCTCTTCATAGAGATACTGCACATTATATCCATATCCCTGCTGACCAAAGCCACCAAAATTATTAAGATCCTGTCTTATCTGTGAGGCTGTTACCTTCATTCTGGCACTCAGCTCTTTAGATGATATTCTCTGTACACCAGACTCTATCAGCTCTCCCAGATATCTGTAATATCTTGGCAGTCTTCTTATTACCGCCGACGAAATCTTTTTCTCTTCCATTACACCAAACCTCCAGACCACGATTGCTCATTTTACCAAGATATAAACGAGTATATAAATAAACTATAACAAGCTATACATAGTATAACCATTTTTCTTTAATATGTCAAAATTTTAACCAAGAACTCTTTTAGCAATATCAACAGATTCTTTTGCATCCTTTGCATAGAAATCTGCATCTATCTCTTTAGCATATTCCGGTGTAAGTACCGCACCTCCAACCATGACCTTGCAGTCAAGATTATTTTCTCTTATAAGTGCAATTGTTTCCTTCATAGATACAAGTGTTGTTGTCATAAGAGCTGATAATCCGCACAGTTTAACATCATTATCTCTTATTGCATCAACAACTGCCTGGTACTCAACATCCTTTCCAAGGTCAATAACATCATACCCATAATTCTCCAGGAGAACCTTAACAATATTCTTTCCTATATCATGAACATCACCCTTGACTGTAGCTATAACTATCTTCCCTTTGCTTACAGGGGCATTATCAGACATAACCATATGCTTTCTTATAACTTCAAATGCTGCCTGTGCAACACCTGCTGACATAATAAGCTGTGGAAGGAACAATGTACCCTTCTCGAATTCAGCACCTATCTTATCAAGTGCAGGAATAAGCACCTGATTAACAATCTCCATTGAATCCATAATCTTAAGAAGAGCCTCTGTTATCTCAGCACCTTCATTCTTAAGTCCTTTTTCAACAGCATAGAAAAGATCATCTCCTGTATAGTTTCCATCTTTCTTTTCCTTCTTGACAGGATCAATCTTAGAAACATTTGGCATAGCGCCATAGTTTTTTATGTAATCAACTGAATTCTTATCAATATTAGCAAGAAGCTTATACGCCCTTACCGCACCTGTCATCTCCGGGATGTTAGGATTGATAATTGCAAGGTCAAGTCCGTTAGTAAGTGCCATTGTAAGGAAAATGTGGTTTACAAGCACTCTGTTTGGAAGTCCGAATGAAATATTAGAAACACCAAGCACTGTCTTTAAGCCAAGCTTATTCTTAACTGTATGAAGTGCATTAAGAGTTTCCATTACGCCCTCCTGCTCAGCAGAAGCTGTGAGTGTAAGGCAGTCAATATAAATATCTTCTTTAGGGATTCCCATTGCAACAGCCCTGTCCATAATCTTCTTTGCTATCGCAACTCTGTCCTCTGCCTTCTTAGGAATACCATCTTTATCAAGTGCGAGTCCTATAACTCCTGCACCATATTTCTTAACAAGAGGAAGAACATTGTTAAGAGACTCCTCCTCACCATTAACTGAATTGACAAGCGGCTTACCATTGTATACACGGAGTGCTGCCTCAAGTACTTCTGGTATTGTAGAATCAATCTGCAGCGGAACATCCACAACTGCCTGTAATGACTTTATTGTATCAATCATCATTTCACGCTCATCAATCCCCGGAAGGCCTACATTGACATCAAGAATATCTGCTCCACCTGATATCTGCTCTAAAGCCTGTCCAAGAATATAATCCATATCGTGTCTTAACAAAGCTTCCTTAAAAAGCTTCTTACCTGTAGGATTGATTCTTTCACCGATAATTCTTGGTTCATCAACAACAACAGTGCTTGTAGCTGAACACACTGCACCTGGAATATATTTGTGTGGTGCTGCCGGATTGCCTTCTCTTTTTAACATCTCTGATAATTCTTTAATGAACTCAGGATTAGTTCCACAGCAGCCGCCGAATATCTTAATGCCATATTTTCTTAAATCCTTCATGAAATCTGCAAACTGGGCTGCAGTAACATTGTAAAGGTTAGTTTCAGGGTCAGGAAGTCCTGCATTAGGCTTTACTACTATCGGAAGATTAGTCCATTTTACAAGTTCTTCAATAACCGGCTCTAATTCTTTAGGTCCTAATGAGCAGTTAACGCCAAGTGCATCAACACCAAGTCCTGTAAGTGTAAGAGCCATTGCCGATATAGAGCAGCCTGTAAAGGTTCTCATATTCTGTTCAAATGTCATCGTGGCAACAATAGGAAGGTCGCTGTTTTCCTTAGCTGCAAGTACAGCAGCCTTGACATCTAAAAGGTCAGTCATTGTCTCAAATACAACAAGGTCTGCTCCCGCAGCTGCTCCTGCCTTTACTATCTCGGCATACATATCATATGCTTCTTCAAAGCTTAATACACCTGTTGGCTCAAGAAGCTGTCCGATTGGTCCTACATCGAGTGCAACAAGGCCGTCCGGCTTTACTGTATCTCTTGCCTTCTTTGCATTGACAATCCCGGCAGTTACAAGTTCCTCAACACTTTTTCCGCATTCTTCAAGCTTATATCTGTTTGCACCAAATGTATTGGCATATACCACATCTGAGCCTGCATTGTAATACTGCTCTGCAATTGAAACAAGAAGCTCCGGTCTTGTTATATTAAGCACTTCCGGTGTCTCTCCCATCTTCATACCCGCTGCCTGAAGCATTGTCCCCATAGCACCATCAAATATTATATAATCCCTAGTTTTTAAGAGTTCTCTGAATCTGTCAGCCACTACAATGTCCTCCCATTCCTCTGTATGCGCAGGTTTTATTAAGATTGCATGTTGCACAACCTCTGTTCTTAGTACTTACAGGCTCCTTAGTAAGTCCAATAACCGCAGTTACCGACTTTACCGGAGCCAGCATATATGATTTATTAAGATTAAGTCCTATCTTTTTACCGGCATCTAATACCTTCAGGAAAGGCTCCTGCATACTTATCGGCAAATCACCGTAGCCAATACCGAACCTGAATGTCTGGTAATAATCAGGATATTCCTCTCTTAAAAGTTCTTCAACCTTATCGCATGCCTGTTCAACAGCTACACTTGCCAGGCTGTCAAACACCAGTGCCTTAGCCATATCCGTAAGCTGCAACACTCTTAGCTGTCTGTCAATACCTTCCGATATCGTTACAGCCATGCATATTGCACTGTCACATTTATACAGATGTTTCTTAATGGACTCGCCCGGAAGCACCATGCTTGTATTCTTAAATGCCACACCGTCTTCATTAACTGTAAAATCAAGCTTCTTATAAATAAATCTTGGAACTGCGGTCTTTAATACAAGCTCCTCACATTCATCCATAAGCTCTTCCACCCGTTCATCAGGTGCATTTTTCTTATAACCCAGATATCTTAACGCTTCTTTTCTGTTAAGACTGGTAAGCTTAATACTTTTCTCCATTTCTTCTTACCTTGCCGCTTTTACTTCTGCGTTCTTTAAGTTTGTCATGTTTTCCACGGGACTCGTCTTTTCTTCTTCTTGTATCTGGCTTTGACTTGGATTTTCTTGCCGGCTTGGCAGATACATTTGCTTTCTCTACATTAACCTTTCTGCCCTTGATAAGTACATTGTCATTCATTGCTGCAAGTACTGCTTCCGCATGCTTTGCAGGAACATCAACAAATGTATAATTATCCATCATATCAATTGCACCGACAAGTCTTCCCGGCATTCCGGATTCTCCTGCAATCGCTCCAAGAATATTGGCTGGTGTAATCTTGTCCTTCTTACCAACATTAATAAAGAGTCTTACCATTCTTGATGTATCCGCATTTTCATCAAAATGAAAATTCTCTACCTCATCGATTCTGTCCAATGTATCTCCAACTATCATCTTAAGAAGTGCTGCTGCCATATCCATTGATGTATAATCTTCCTGATTAACATGCTCCTCAACCATATCAAGCATGGCTCTGTGCTCATCAGCTTCAATCATCTCTTTAATCTTGTCAAATATACCATCCATCTTGGTGTTCTTGACATCATCAAGTGATGGGATTGGCTTTGCAAGAATCTTGGTCTTGCAATATCTCTCGATATCCTTTAACTTATATACTTCTCTTCCAGATATAAATGAAAGTGCAAGTCCTGATTTTCCAGCCCTTCCTGTTCTTCCTATTCTGTGTACATAATATTCTTCGTCCTGTGGAAGGTCATAGTTAAATACTATATCAACTCCGTCAACATCAATTCCTCTTGCCGCAACATCAGTTGCAATAAGAATTTCTGTCTTTCCACTTCTGAAATCGTCCATTACACGGTCTCTCTGTTGCTGTTTCATATCTCCGTGTATACCGTCAGCAAAATATCCTCTGCCCTTAAGCTCTGATATAAGCTCGTCTACCTGTCTCTTAGTGTTACAGAACACAACTGACAGCTTAGGATTGTATATATCAATAAGACGGCTTAAGATTTCTGTTTTATTCTTAGGTCTTACTTCATAATAAAACTGATCAATATTAGAAACTGTAAGTTCTTTTCTTACAACCTTGATAATCTTAGCGTCTTTCTGGAATTTTCTTGCAATCTCCATTATAGGCTTAGGCATTGTAGCTGAGAAAAGAACTGTCTGTCTTTCCTCTGGTGTCTCTGTAAGAATTGTTTCCATATCCTCACGGAATCCCATATCAAGCATCTCATCAGCTTCATCTAATATAACCATAGATACCGAATCAAACTTAACAGTCTTTCTTCTCATATGATCCATAACTCGTCCCGGAGTTCCAACAATAATCTGTACACCGGCTTTTAACGACTTAATCTGTCTTACAATCTCCTGTCCGCCATACACCGGTAACACCTTAATGTCACTCATGTACTTGGCAAGCTTTCTTATCTCTTCTGCAACCTGTACTGCAAGCTCTCTTGTAGGGCAGAGTACAATTGCCTGTGGTTTCTTAACATCTGGATTAATCTTCTGTAACATAGGGATAGAGTACGCAGCAGTCTTACCTGTTCCGGTCTGTGCCTGTCCGATAACGTCAATTCCTTCCAATACTGCAGGAATGGCCTGTGTCTGTATAGGAGATGTCTCCTCAAAGCCCATATCCTCTACCGCTCTTAAAATTCTTTCATCAATATTTAATTCATCAAATTTCATTCTTTAATCTCCATTTCTATAACTTGTTAATTTTACATTACAGAAAGCCATAAGTCAAAGTAATAATTGCATTTTATTTCTTGTACATATATAATCGATTGTGAATATTAATTCAGGCTTTGCCAATTTTGCTATATACTTATATATCTGCTCATGTGGCGGTGTGCGTTTGCTGCTGTGTCTGTGTGTGCCATATGACCGATATATTGCGAACTGTGTGGGAGTTAATGCCGCTATATACATAAGGGCGGTGTGCTAAAGCTCGTTCAAGCGAAGCGCGTTTGCTTTCGCACACCGTAATAAGCTTTGTAGATAGCGGCATTTACTCCCACTAAGTGTAGCAATCCTTGAGGGCATATGGTATACACAGACACAGAAGTGAATGCACACAGCCTCATAAGCGGCTGAATATATGATATGGCAAAATTGGCAAAGTCTGAATTTCAAAAGGAGTTTTTATGATTTTATCTTGCAATAACATTAGTAAATCTTTCGGAACGGACATTATTATTAAGTCTTGTTCTTTTAATATAGAAGACCATGAGAAGGCTGCCATTGTTGGAATCAATGGTGCCGGTAAATCTACTCTGTTAAAGATTATCACCGGTGAAGAGCCTGCTGATACAGGCATTGTCACTCTTGCTAAGGATAAGACTCTTGGTTATCTTGCTCAGCAGCAGGACCTTCAGTCTGACAGAAGCATTTATGATGAGCTTCTTTCTGTAAAGCAGTATATCCTTGATATGGAGAGTGAATTAAGAAGAATTGAGGCTGCCATGAACAGTGCTTCAGGTGATGAGCTTGATGCTCTTATGAACAGATACACCAATCTTAATCATGAATTCGAGATGAATAACGGTTACGCATATAAAAGCGAGATTACAGGCGTACTTAAAGGTCTTGGTTTTGCTGAAGAGGATTTCTCTTTACATGTAAATACCTTATCCGGTGGCCAGAAAACCCGTGTATCTCTAGGTAAGCTATTACTTTCCAAGCCTGATATTATTATGCTTGATGAGCCTACCAACCACCTTGATATGGAATCTATAAGCTGGTTAGAGAATTACCTTCTTAATTACAATGGTGCGGTTCTTATCGTTGCACACGACAGATATTTCCTTGATAAGATTGTAAGCAAAATTATCGAGATTGATAACGGTGACTGTACTGTATTTTCTGGTAATTACACAGATTATGCCTCAAAGAAGGCAATTCTTCGTAATATGAAGTTAAAGGAATACTTAAATCAGCAGCGTGATATTAAACATCAGGAAGAGGTTATTGCCAAGTTAAAGCAGTTTAACCGTGAGAAATCCATCAAACGTGCGGAGAGCCGTGAAAAAATGCTTGATAAGATTGAGGTTGTTGACAAACCAGTTGAGCTTAATGCCAGGATGAACATTAAACTTGAGCCATCTGTTATAAGTGGTAATGATGTCCTTACTGTTACTGACCTTACCAAATCGTTTGACGGCAATACTCTTTTTAATAATATTAATTTTGAGATTAAGCGTGGTGAACGTGTTGCTTTAATAGGTAATAACGGAACTGGTAAGACTACTATATTAAAGCTTATTAACGGCATTATCCCGCCAGACAGCGGAAGCATTTATCTTGGTGCTAAAGTTTCCATCGGTTATTATGATCAGGAACACCATGTTCTTGACCCTGACAAGACTCTTTTTCAGGAGATTCAGGACGCATATCCTGACCTCAACAATACACAGATAAGAAATACTCTTGCAGCATTTCTTTTTACTGATGATGATGTATTCAAATATATCCGCGATTTAAGTGGTGGTGAACGCGGACGTGTTTCACTGGCAAAGCTTATGCTTTCCAATGCCAACCTGCTTATTCTCGATGAGCCTACTAACCACCTTGATATTGTATCTAAGGAAATTCTTGAGAATGCCCTTAACAGCTACACTGGCACAATTCTTTATGTCTCACACGACAGATACTTTATTAATGCAACAGCAACAAGAATAATTGAACTCACTAACCGAAATATTGTTAATTATATTGGTAATTATGATTATTATCTGGAAAAAAGGGATATACTTACAGCAAAGGCTTCCCCTGATGCACAATTGAGTTCTTCTGATAACACTACTAAAAAAGATTCAAAACTCTCATGGCAGCAGTCGCGTGAAGAACAAAATAAGCTTAAGAAAAAGCAGAATGAAATTAAGAAAACCGAAATAAGAATTGCTGAAATTGAAGACAGATTATCCGCTATTGATACAGAATATTCAGATCCTTCAATAGGCAGTAATACAGCCCGTTTAATGGAACTTCATAATGAATCCACTCAACTAAAGAAAGAATTAGACGAACTGTATGAACACTGGGAAGAATTAATGGATGAAATATAAGTATTTACATTCAGCAAAAAGTGCCAAAAATCCCCATTTTGAGCCACTTTTTATTGACAAATCATGAATCTAGGAGTATAAATAATCTATACTTATTATTACTTAATTTTTTAAGGAGGACAATTAAATCATGAATAAGACAGAATTAGTTGCTGCTATCGCAGAAAAGGCTGGACTTTCTAAGAAGGACGCTGAAGGTGCTGTTAAGGCTTTCACAGATACTGTTGCAGAGCAGTTAAAGGCTGGCGAGAAGATTCAGTTAGTAGGTTTCGGTACATTTGAAGTTGCTGAAAGAGCTGCTAGAACAGGAAAGAATCCTCAGACAGGCGAAGCTATTAAGATTCCTGCTTCTAAGGCTCCAAAGTTCAAGGCTGGTAAGGCTTTAAAGGATGTTGTTAACACACCTGCAGCTCCAGCTAAGAAGTCTAAGAAGAAGTAATTAATTATGACTTTTAAAGGCTGTCACTTATGTGGCAGCCTTTTTTCTCTTTATTTAATTAAGTTCATGAAATCGAGGTTTATTAATTATGGAAATCGAACGCAAGTATCTTGTGTCAGGCATCCCTGACAATATAGATTCTTATCCCTGCCGCTTTATTGAACAGGGCTATCTTAACACTGCTCCTGTTGTCCGTGTAAGACGCGACAATGATAATTACTATCTCACTTATAAGGGTGGCGGAATGATGGCCAGGGAAGAATATAATCTTCCACTTAACAAAGAAGCCTATGAACATCTGATTAAGAAAGCTGATGGCAATATCATCACCAAGAAGCGTTATGAAATTCCTGATGGCAATGGATATACTATTGAACTTGACATATTTGAGGGGCTCTTTACTGGCACTATCCTTGCAGAAGTTGAATTTCCAACTATCGAAGCTGCTAATTCATACACTGTCCCTTCATGGTTTATTGATGATGTTACTAATGATCCTGCTTATCATAACAGTAATATGAGCAGAAAAGTTTTCTAATATAGAGGTCTGGAATATGGATAAAGAAACTATGTTTGAATATATTCAACGGCTTAAGCTTGCAGTAATAACTCTTTTCAAATGGTTATTCTGCTCGGTTGTATGTGGCTGTTTTATTGGTTCTGTCGGTGCTGTATTTCACCTGATGCTTGGTTATGTAGGCAGCCTGCGCGTTGAATACCCATTTTTACTATTCGGACTGCCTGTTGCCGGTATCATCATTGTATTCATGTACAATATAGTCCATGAAGCTGGAAACCGTGGAACTAACCTTGTCATAACCGCAATACAGTCAAATGATGAAGTCCCGGGAAGAGTTGCTCCCCTTATAATTGTATCAACACTGCTTACCCATCTGTGTGGTGGTTCTGCCGGACGAGAAGGTGCTGCACTTCAGGTAGGAGGTGCATTAGGCAATACATTTGCAAAGCTGTTTAAATTCGATGAGAAAGATACACGAATTATGATTATGTGCGGCATGAGTGCCTGTTTCTCGGCACTTTTCGGAACACCTATTGCGGCAGCTGTTTTCTCCATGGAAGTAATCAGCGTCGGTGTTATGTATTATGCTGCTTTAGTGCCATGCGTACTCGCTGCATTTATAGCACAGGGCATAGCCTCTGCACTGGGACTTGAATCTACACATTTTGTAGTTGATGAAATTACTTCTTTTTCTTTTATTAATGGCAGTAAATTCATCATCATGTCCGTACTTTTTGCTCTTGCAAGCATTTTGCTGTGTGTTGTTTTACACGGTACTTCAAAGCTCTACACTAATTACATAAATAACCCATACATAAGAATAATTATTGCCGGTGCTCTTGTTATTGCCATGCGTTACATATTTGGCACAACTGATTATCTCGGTGCAGGCTCAGATATTATTGCAAGAAGCTTTGTAACAAGTTGTGCATGGTATGTATTCCTTTTAAAAATGCTGTTTACAGCCGTAACTTTGGGCGGTGGATTCAAAGGTGGCGAAATTGTTCCTACTCTTTTCGTGGGCGCAACGATTGGAAGCTTCTTAGCACCTATATTCGGACTCCCTGTCGGATTATGTGCAGCATGTGGTATGGTAAGTGTGTTCTGCGGAGTAACTAACTGCCCCCTCACATCATTTATTCTATCTATCGAAATGTTTGGTGCATCAACTATGAAATTCACGATTCTGTGTATTGCATTAAGTTATCTGTTATCCGGATATTACAGCCTGTATAACAGCCAGAAAATCGTCTATTCTAAGTATAAGACAGAATATATAAACCGCCGGTCCCATTGACCTGTACAGGTCAAAGAACCGACGGTTCTTTTATTGGAGGGCTGCTACTTACACATATCTCCAGTCTTCTATTCGAAACTGTATTGAAACAATCCCATTATATTCATTAATATCAGGGTAATACACCATAGATATCTTCCTTCCTACCTCTGGTATCTCCTGACCGTCTAATTTGAACCTGATTGCTGTCACCAGCTTGCCATGCTCACTTTCTAACTGACATCTTAATACATTTTTATTTTTTCCAATCACAGCTGACTGTCTTACAGTAAGATTTCTGTCTGCAAACACTGGTTTTTCATTACCTTTTCCGAAAGGCTGCAACTTCTCAAACTGCTTTATCAGCTTTATATCAACATAATCAACCGGCATAGGCACATCAATCCACACTGTAGGGGTAAGAACATTTTCTGTCATTGTCTGGTTCTCATTCAGTGCTTTCCTGAATTCATCAATTTTATCAATATCAAGCGATATTCCGGCAGCCATTGGATGTCCACCATATTTGTTAAGCAGCTTACCACATTTGCTTATCTCCTCAAACATGTTATAGCCTTCTATTGAACGCCCTGAACCCTTTGCACCATCTTCTGCTTTAGTTATTACTATTGAAGGCCTGTAGAATTTTTCTCTTACTCTTCCGGCAATTATTCCCGCAACACTTTCATGGCAGTCAGGAAGATACACAACTAACACCTTGTCGTCTTTTAGTTCAGTGTTCTCAACCTGTTCAATTGCAATAGCGGCATATTCTTCTGTTATATCTTTTCTTTCAACATTAAGTGTGCGAAGCTCTAAAGCCTTATTTCTCGCATCTTCCATATCTGTAGTAAGAAGCAGTTCAATGGCTCTTCTTGCTGAATCAAGTCTTCCTGTTGCATTAAGACATGGACCTATAACAAATCCTATGTGATATGAGCTTATCTTGTCTATCTCAAGCTCACACGCCTCTACAAGTGCTCTTATACCAATATTAGTAGTTACTGCCAGATGCTTTAAACCATATTTAACAATTACCCTGTTCTCATCTGATAAATCAACTACATCCCCTATTGTTGCAATTGCCATAAGCTCTGCATATTCTTCAAGTTCGATTGGATTAAGTCCAAGTCTCTCATATATAATCTTAATAACCTTGAAGGCTACTCCCGCTCCACACAGCTTATCAAATGGATACGGACAGTCTTCCTGCTTAGGATTAACAATTGCATCTGCCTGTGGTACTTTATGTATCTTTTCTCCATCAACGAAATCAAACGGAATATCATGATGGTCAGTTACAATCACTGTCATTCCCTTTTCTTTAGCATATTTAATCTGCTCAATCGCAGCAATTCCATTATCACATGTAATGATTGTATCTGTGCCATTATTATATGCTTCATCTATTAAGTGCTCATTAATACCATATCCGTCAATAATTCTGTCTGGTACCGCAAATGTAACATCTGCTCCCGCTGCCTTTAGCCCTTTATAAAGAATTGTTGTTGAGCATATTCCATCTATATCATAATCACCTATAATATGTATTTTCTTTCCTGCTTGTATCTTGTCTGTGAGGATATCAACACATTTGTCTGCATCCTTTAATAAATGTGGTGAATGCATATCATCCACGGTCCCATTAAGATACATATTTATCTGCTCGTCCGTTTCTAACCCTCTGTTACGGATAATTCTTGCCATAACCTGGTCAATGCCAAATCTTTCCCCAATTGCTTTGAAATCAGCTTTCTTAGTGTATACTCTCCAGTTGCTTTTCACTCTTTTCTCCCTGTTTCACTATTAAACCAATTATGGCGGGAACTGATATACAATCCCCGCCATGTCATAAACTTATTGTATCTGTTAATTAAACCTGAGAACCATCTTCAAAAACCTCTTTCTTAGAAGCTGCTTTTTTATTATTCTCTTCTACAACGCCTCTCTTCTTACCACCCATTACATACCACATAGCACTTGTTAAGCATACTGATGAGTAAGCACCAACAACAATACCTACGATAAGTGGAAGTGTGAACTCCTTAACAGAAGTTACGCCCATAATGAAAAGAACAATAAGCATTATAAGTGTTGTTATAGATGTATATACTGTTCTTGACATTGTACTTGTAATTGATGAATTAACAAGCTCTGTAATGTTAGTCTTCGAATTAGCTGTCTTTAACTGCTCTCTTATTCTGTCAAAGATAATAATTGTACCGTTAATAGAGTAACCTACTATTGTAAGCATACATGCAATAAATGTTGTTCCAACCGGAATTCTTGCAAATGCATAGAATGCAAGAACAACAAGTACATCATGAAGAAGTGCTAATACAGCAGCTAATGCGAATCTGATATCACGGAATCTTACAAAGATGTATATAAGCATACAGATTGTAGCAAGTATAACCGAAAGAATAGCATCTCTCTTAACTGTTGCAGAAACTGATGAACTGATTGTATCTGTCTCAACGATTGTTCCATCCTTGATTGGGTACTTAGCAGTAACCGCATTTTCAATAGCTTCTCTCTGGTCAAGTGAAAGATCAGATGTCTTGAAAGAAACCTGTGTTGAATCTGCAACCTTCTGCTGCTGAACCTCTGTAATACCTGCAGCATCTCTGATTACAGGGATGATATTATCCTCAATCTCTTCTGCTGTATATTCTTTATCAAATGTAAATGTTGTTGTTGAACCACCAACAAACTCAAGACTGAAATTTAATGCTCTGTTTCCAAGACCAGCCTGAACTGCCATAGTTATGATACCTGCAGCAATAACTACTGCTGAGCCAATCGCAGCCCATTTCTTAATGCTAAGAACATCAAGCGTCTTTCTGTATACATTCTTACCATACCACTTAGCGTCCCTTATACCAAAGTTATATAAGAGCTTCATAATAACCTTAGTAATAACAAGTGAAGTAAAAATTGATACGATATTACCAACTGCAAGAGTTGTAGCAAAGCCCTTAACTGGACCTGTACCGAATATGTACAATACTAAAGCAGCGATAAGTGTTGTTACGTTACCATCTACTATAGATGATGTTGCCTTGTTATAACCTGAAAGAATAGCACTTTCTACAGACTTTCCGGCACCAATCTCTTCTCTTATTCTTGTATAGATAATAACATTACCATCTACCGCCATACCAATACCAAGAATAATACCTGCAATACCTGGAAGTGTAAGAGTAAGATCATATACACTTACAAGGAATAAAACAAGTGCTGTATAGATAATCAGTGATAATGTTGCAACAAGTCCAGGAATTCTGAACATAACAATCATGAATAAGCAAAGTAATGCAAGACCTATAGCAGCTGCAATTAAACTTGTCTTGATTGCTGCATGTCCAAGCTGTGCACCAACAATGTTAGAGCTTACTTCCTCAAGTGTAAGAGGAATAGAACCAACTCTTATATATGTTGCAAGGTTATCTGCCTCATCGAATGATTCCATACCTGTGATAGTTGCTGTACCACCTGATATAGCTGTCTTAACGTTAGGTGCACTTACAACTTCTCCATCATATACAATATATATTCTTTTACCGATATTAGCTGATGTTGCATCATAGAACTTAGTTGATCCCTCATCTGTAAATGTAAGCTGCACTCCATAAGGAGTATCTTCCTGACTATTAGTATCTGTGTAAGCCTGTGCAGCTTTTACATCAGAACCTGTAAGTAATGGTGTGTAGTCATTTCCCTGTGAAAATGCTGTATATCCTGTGGAATCAAGGAATTCCAATGAACCTGGTGTACCAAGTTCCTTAAGAATCTCATTAGCATCTGTTACTCCAGGAATCTCAACTGTGATTCTGTTGTCACCTTCCTTATAAACCTGTGACTCTGTACTCTTTCCTTCTACTCGCTTCTGAAGCTTATAGATAGTATCCTCTACATCCTGTGACGTAAAGTTATCTTCCTTAATCTGGTATGTGATACTTACACCACCGGCAAGATCAAGACCAAGATCTATATCATAAGTGCTTCCGTATCCCTTTCCATTAAGTCCGAAAAATGCTGTTAATACAAGTCCAACCAGTAAAACAGCAACGATTATTGAATAAATAATCTTCTTAGGTAAACTGTACTTCATGTTAAAAACTCTCCCTTATACTTATTCTTCCTCAGCCATGGCCGCACGAATCATTATTGCACATTCTATACGCTTTTTCTGAAGTTCACATCCAACATCATACGCATCATTGATATTACCATGGAAGTTATATGAGTTAGCTGCACAACCACCACTGCAATAGAATTTTGCAAAACAATTCTTACATTTTTCCTTTGAATAGACATTACTATTCTTAAACATGTCTCTGATGTCCGGTCTTACTATTCCATCATCAACATTACCCATAAGGAAATCTTCGTTACCAACAAACTGATGACATGGGTAGAAATCTCCCCAAGGTGTAACTGCAAGATACTCACAGCCTGAACCACATCCTGACAATCTCTTGGCAACACATGGACCACCATTAATATCTATCATAAAGTGGAAGAAATTAAAGCCTTTACCAGCTTTCTTTCGCTTAATGATTTCTTTCGCAAGGATATCATACTGTTCACAAAGGAACGGAATATCCTCTTCTCTTATAGCATATGAATCTGTCGGCTGTGCAACAACAGGCTCAACAGAAATCTGCTCAAATCCCTCATCAGCAAGATGAAGAACATCTTCTGAAAAATCAAGATTATTATGTGTAAATGTACCTCTGACATAATAATTCATCTGATTTCTGCTCTCTGCCACCTTCTTAAACTTAGGCATTATAATGTCATATGAGCTGCCGTGGTTATTCCTTGTCGGACGCATAAGGTCATTAATCTCCTTACGTCCATCTATGCTAAGTACAATATTACTCATCTCCTTATTGGCGAAATCAAGAATCTCGTCATTAAGAAGAATACCATTAGTCGTAAGTGTGAATCTGAACTTCTTATTATTAGCCTCTTCTATGCTTCTTCCGTATTCAACAAGCTGCTTAACAACTTCAAAATTCATAGTTGGCTCACCGCCAAAGAAGTCAACCTCAAGATTCTTTCTTGAACCTGAATTGGCAACAAGGAAATCAAGTGCCTTCTTTCCTACCTCATAGCTCATAAGAGCTCTTCTTCCATGATATTCACCTTCTTCAGCAAAACAATATTTACATGCAAGGTTACAATCATGTGCTATGTGAAGACATAACGCTTTAACAACTGTAGGTCTGTCCTTAAAGTTATCAATATATGGTTCATATATATCTTCTGTAAAGAGCTGGCCTGCTTCCTTAAGTTCGCCAATCTCTTCATATGCCTCTTTAATATCCTGAACAGAATATCTGTCTCTAAGTGCATCTGTAATCTGCTCAAGAGTATTATTCTCATAAAGTCCTATAATATCGTATACCATGTCATCAACAACATGCACAGAACCGCTGTTGACATCTAATACGATGTTATAACCGTTATTCTTATACTGATGTATCATTAAAAAGCCTCCAAACCGTAAATGTTCTCTATACATTTACGAAAAATAAGAGAGTGCAGAATAGCTCGACACTCTCTTACTAAAAATACTAGTTATTCTTATTCTCACAGCTCTGGTTACCAACTGTGCAAGATGTCTTACATGCTGACTGGCATGATGTCTGGCACTCGCCACATCCGCCGTGCTTCATTGTATCCTTTAATACGCGGTTGCTGATTGTCTTAATATGTTTCACGACAATACCTCCTTCATATATTCAAATTATATCGTATTATATCATGTACAAGTCTTATTTTCAATCATTTATTCTAAAGATTTGTTCAGATAATTATTCTTCTTTCAAAAGTCTTTTCGCAATTTTTATGTATTTTGCATTAAATACAGCTACTTTTCTTATGTTTTCACATAAATTATTGTTTTATATTATTAAGATATGCTATGTATTAATATAGGAGATTATTATGTTTACATCTAAAGATTTAAAGAAGCTTATTATTCCTCTGATATTTGAACAGCTGCTGGCTGTCAGCGTAGGCTTTGTTGATACATTCATGGTATCAATAGCAGGAGAGGCGGCAGTTTCAGGTGTCGCACTTGTTGATAATATAAGTAACCTGCTTATTCAGATATTATCAGCTCTCGCAACCGGAGGTGCTGTTGTATGCAGCCAGTATCTTGGCAGCAGGAATATTAATATGTCCAAGAAATCTGCCGGACAGCTTATATTTATTATGAGTGCACTATCATCATTACTGATGGTTATCTCTCTCATAGGCAATCACGGTATCATCAATTTCATATTTGGCAAGATTGAAAAAGATGTATTTGTAAGTGCAAGTATATATTTCTATATAACAGCAATCTCATACCCGTTCCTCGGTGTTTATAATGCAGGTGCAGCACTTTTTAGAAGTATTGGAAACAGCAAGATAAGTATGAACACAAGCCTTATCATGAACATAATCAATATTTGTGGGAATGCTTTATTTATATTTGTATTTGATATGGGGGTTGCCGGTGTAGCTTTAGCCACTCTTATTTCGCGAATCATATCAGCCATAATTATTATTGGACTTATGTTCAGAACAGAATCAGCAATAAGAATAAAGACCTGCAAAGATTTTCTTCCATCACCTTCTATCATTAAGAAGATTCTGTCTATTGGTCTTCCGAGCGGATTGGAAAACGGCATGTTCCAGATAGGTAAGCTTTCTGTTTCAAGCCTTGTTTCAACATTTGGTACTGCTGCCATCGCTGCCAACTCTGTTGCCAATTCTGTTACAATGTTTGCCAATATTCCGGGTAACGCAATTGGCATGGCAATGATTACTGTTATTGGCCAGTGTATAGGTGCAAAGAAGCCTGATGAAGCCAAAAGATATGGAAAAAAACTTATGTTTATTGCATATGCAGGTATTCTTGCAACCAACATTGTAATGACAATAGTTGCCGTTCCTGTGGTAGGACTTTTCCATCTGTCACCGGAAGCAACCAAAACCGGTTTAAGCCTTATCCATTGCTTCTCAATTGTAGCAATATTCATATGGCCACTTAGCTTTACTATGCCTAATGCTCTCCGTGCTGCCGGTGATGCCAAATACACAATGATGGTAAGCATCTTCTCTATGTGGGCATTCCGTGTGGGAAGCAGTTACCTTCTTGGTGGTACATTAGGACTTGGCGTGCTCGGTGTATGGTTTGGTATGTTCATCGACTGGGGATTCCGTTCACTTGCATTCCTTATAAGATTCATCCGTGGAAAATGGACACAGAAGGCGGTTATATGATGATAATTATATGACAGTCTGATGTCTGTGAACTGTCTCTTAACACCGGATATCTACTGTCAGATGGACGACAAGTCGTCTAATTCTGGATATACAATGTCATTTGTGTGCTGAATATACTTATAAACTGTGTTAACCAGGTTATTTTACATATATTATTATGCCCTACCTATAATAACAATTAAAATGTATGATTAATAGGTAATATTTCTACTTAATTTCTTTTTAATCCAGCTTGAATAACGAAAAAGCCTATAAGATGTATGCATCTTTTACATCTTATAGGCTTTTTTAACGTTTATCTTAGTAGTTATTTATCAAAATTACCTATCAAGCACCCCATAATGCGACTACCTATAGGTATCACATCAATAAAAAAGTTCCTGCCAATCAGGCGCTTTGAGCCCGCCGGTACTTAATGAGCGTGTAACGCGAATTTAGTACCGCTGCGAGGCGAGAGCAGCGAAAGCGTGCCTGATTGGCAGGAACTTATTTTATTTCTTACCAACTTATTACTTCATGTCCGTCCTCTGTTACAAGAACCTGAATTTCCCACTGTGCTGAAGGAAGTCCATCTGCTGTAGATACTTCCCAGCCGTTCTTTTCATCTGTAACAACATTTACCTTACCCATATTAACCATAGGCTCTATTGTAAACATCATTCCCGGAGCCATAACCATATCTGTTCCTTTTCTGGTGTTGTACCCAACCCATGGGTCTTCATGAAATTCAAGTCCGACTCCATGGCCGCCGATTTCTCTTACAACAGTATATCCATTAGCATATGCATGGTCATGTACTGCCTGTCCCATATCGCCTAAGAAGCCCCAAGGCTTAACCTGCTCAAGTCCTAATTCAACACATTCCTTAGTAACATCAACAAGCTTCTTTACCTCAGGCTTAACATCACCTATACAGAACATTCTTGATGAATCTGAAAAATATCCATGAAGAATTGTAGAACAGTCAACATTTACAATATCACCTGACTTAAGGATAACATCCTTAGATGGAAATCCGTGGCATACCTGCTCATTAACAGATGTACACACACTGTAAGGATATCCTTCATAATTAAGTGGTGCTGGAATTCCTCCCATATCAGTAGTTACATCATATACAATCTTATCAATCTCAGCAGTGTTCATGCCTTCATGTATTGCTGCTGCAACCGCATCAAGGCATGCTACATTTATCCTGGCACTCTCTTTAATCTTCTCAATCTGTTCAGGTGTCTTGATTAACTTGTGTGATGGAACAATATGTCCAATATCCTCAAGATATCTTAACTTATCGTCAAATGCTTCATGACACGCTTTGTATTTCTTACCACTGCCACACCAGCAATGGTCGTTTCTTCCTAATTTCTTAATCATTGTTCTGCCTTCCTGTTACATATATTATAATCATACACAACTATAAGGCTTTCTTAATATTTTTTCAATATCTGTTTCAAATGATTAATCATTATTAACATTAAAAGCCCTGATTCCCGGATATACTGCACTAGTGCCAAGCTGTTCCTCAATTCTTAAAAGCTGGTTATACTTAGCAACTCTTTCTGATCTTGAAGGAGCACCTGTCTTAATCTGGCAAGTGTTAAGAGCAACAGCGAGGTCTGCTATTGTTGTATCTGCTGTCTCACCTGATCTGTGTGAGCTGATTGCTGTATATCCTGCTTTATGAGCCATCTTGATAGCTTCAAGTGTCTCTGAAACTGAACCAATCTGATTAAGCTTGATAAGAATTGCATTACCTGCTCCAAGTTCAATTCCCTTAGAGAGTCTCTCTGTATTAGTAACAAAAAGATCATCACCTACAAGCTGAACCTTATCTCCAAGTCTGTCTGTAAGCTTCTTCCAGCCTTCCCAGTCCTCTTCATCAAGACCATCTTCAATAGATATAATAGGATACTTCTCACATAATTTAGCCCAGTGCTCAATAAGCTCCTCTGCTGTATACTCTGTTCCAGCCTTAGGAAGCTTGTAATAACCCTTTCCTTTCTCACTCTTCCACTCTGAAGAAGCTGCATCCATTGCAATCCTAAAATCCCTGCCCGGCTTATATCCAGCCTTTTCTACTGCCTGTAATATTGTCTCAATTGCTTCCTCATCTGACTTAAGTGCCGGAGCAAAGCCACCCTCATCGCCTACAGAGGTTGCAAGTCCTCTTTCTTTAAGTATAGCTGCAAGTGCATGAAATACCTCTGCACACCATCTTAAGCATTCCTTAAAGCTTGGTGCCCCAACAGGCATAATCATGAATTCCTGAACATCAAGCCCACTTGATAATGCATGGCAGCCTCCATTAATAATATTCATCATTGGAACAGGAAGCCTGTTTCCTGATACTCCGCCTAGGAATCTGTAAAGAGGAATATCAAGAGAGACAGATGCTGCTCTTGCTGCTGCAATAGATACCGCAAGAATAGCATTTGCACCAAGATTAGACTTATCCTTAGTTCCATCAGCTTTAATCATCGCTGCATCAACTGCATATATATCAGATGCATCTATTCCAAAGAGGCAGTCATTAATAACAGTGTTTATGTTCTCTACTGCCTTAGTAACACCCTTTCCCAAATATCTTGACTTATCCTTATCTCTTAACTCAAGCGCCTCAAATTCACCTGTAGATGCTCCTGAAGGTGCTGCGCCTCTTCCAACAGTTCCATCCGCAAGATAAACCTCTGCCTCAACTGTAGGATTGCCTCTTGAATCAAGAATTTCTCTGCCTATAACCTTTTCAATCTCTAAATATGCTGCCATATAATCCTCCTAAACAAATGCTTTGTAATCTTTCAAGTTAGTTTCTTCTAATTTTAGCAATACAATTCTAGCATTATACAACCAAATCCACAATGCAAGAAAATGGGAAGTTTTCTCATTAAAAAACTTCCCATTCATAATTATATCCAGCTATTTAGTTTGTATACACATAAATAATTATTTTTCCATCTTCTGTAAAAATGCTTTGGTTCTTTCATTACTTGGATTGTCAATAACATCCTCCGGCTTTCCCTGCTCAACAATAACTCCGCCATCCATGAATATTACCCTGTCTGCAACTTTTCTTGCAAACTCAATCTCATGTGTAACGATAATCATTGTCATCTTTTCATCAGCAAGCTGTCTTAAAACCTTAAGAATTCCTGCAGTAATCTCAGGGTCAAGTGCTGATGTAGGCTCATCAAAGAAAAGCATTTCAGGATTCATTGCAAGTGCTCTTGCTATCGCAACTCGCTGCTGCTGTCCTCCTGACAACTGGCATGGATAACTGTTCTCCTTGCCATCAAGTCCAACTTTCTTTAAAAGCTCTTTGGCTTCTTTCTCTACTTCATTCTTGTCCCTTTTCTGGACACAAACAGGTGCATCAGTAACATTTTTCATAACTGTATAATGCGGAAAAAGATTAAAGTTCTGGAACACAAGTCCATATGTATTCTTGATTTCTCTTAATTCTTTCTTTCCAACATACACTGAAACTCCGTCCTTGTCCTCACATGCAGTTTCACCACCTAACTTAAGAGTTCCTGCATCCATTGTCTCAAGAAGTGTTGCACAACGAAGCAGTGTTGATTTACCAGAGCCGGAAGGTCCAAGAATTGCAACAACCTCACCCTCGTTAACTTCCATTGATATATCCTTAAGCACCTCAGTATCGCCGAAGGATTTCTTTAAATGTGATATTTCTAATAATTTCTTCATATTAAAATCCTCCTTAATCAAAATACTGCATACGCTTTTCTAACTTTTCCATAACCATAGCAACAAGGAAATTGAAAATGTAATAGAACAATCCTGCTATGAATAATGGCATGATACTTGCTGTTGAAGCCGCTACCTGCTTGGCAAGTGTAAACATTTCTGTGTAAGCAAGTGCAAATGCAAGTGATGTATCCTTAACAAGTGTTATAACCTCGTTAGTAACCGGAGGAAGTACTCTCTTAACCATCTGAGGAAATATAATCTTCCAGAATGTCTGTACCTTGGAATATCCGAGTACCTCTGCTGCCTCGTACTGTCCCTTAGGTATACTCTCAATTCCACCTCTGTATATTTCTGCAAAATATGCTGCATAATTAAGTGCAAATCCAATAATTACAGCATAGAATCTGTATGTTGCCGTAACCTTCATTCCAAACAGATAATATGGTCCGAAGAACACAACAAGAAGCTGTAACATAAGAGGAGTTCCTCTCATTATAGATATGTATATTCTCGCAATCCATCTTACAATGCCTATTCTTGACTTTCTTATTTCACATACAAGAAGTCCTAGCGGCATTGAGAATATAAGTGTTAAGAAGAATATTGCAAGAGTTGCTAACATTCCTGATGAAAGCTGCTTAACTATATCCACAAGCCTTTCACCAAAAGAAGCCTTAGCAGTACTGGTGCTGTCAAGGAGATAGGCACTGTCTGTTCCTTCTTCTCCAAGACATACGCTGTCTGTAAGTCCCCATTTTTCAGCAATCTTGTCAAATGTGCCATCAGCAAGCATATCATTAAGGCTTGTCTGAACTTCATCTCTTAATGCTGTATTACCTAACTTAAAACCAATACCATACTGTTCCGATGAAACAGTCTCCTCAAGCATTGTGAACTTGTTACCTCTCTGCTCAAGCTGGTACTTTGCAACACCCATATCCATACATACAGCGTCTGCCGAACCTGATTCAAGGTTCATAAATGCTGAGTTATAATCAGATACCTGCTGAAGTGTCTTAAACTGTGCCGCAAGTGCAAGATTTTCTTCTGTCGCATCCTCTCCTGTAAATGCTGCAAGAGCTGATGAATCAGCCTGTACAATAACAACCTTACCCTTAAGGTCTTCTAACTTCTTTATTCCTGAACCAGATTTAACTATAACAACCTGTGAATTATCAATATATGCCTTAGACCATGTATACTCACGCTCTCTTCCATTAAGCGTGAATCCGTTCCATATACAGTCAATAGAGCCTGAACTAAGCTCCATATCTTTAGAATCCCAGTCAATAGGCTGCTTAACCAGATTCCAGCCATTTCTTTCACATACTTCCTGTGCAAGATTAAGGTCAAAACCTACATACTCTCCACTATCATCCTTGTAACCATAAGGTGGGAATTCCGCATCAAATCCTACTGTAAATGTAGTTCGTCCATCATCGCTCTTTTTATTACTGCATGCTGTGAACATTCCCACAATCACAGACAACATTGCCAGTAACAGGACGGCTTTTCTGATATTCTTAGCCATATAAAAATCCATGCCTTTCTCGCTTTAATATGCTTTCACTTTACCACAGTAAATCAAGCCTGTCTATTATAACATGAATTACCTGATAAAAACACTATAAATATTCTAAATAAGTCCAAAATTTCTCAATATAAATATCCACGCTGTAAGAGTCACACTTGAAAGTAATGTTGTAAGCACAACTATGCTTGATGACAGCACCTCGTCATTATCCATACCTTTAGCCATAACAAAGCAGGTAACTGTAGATGGTGAAGCAAGCATAATAAGAATTGCCATAAGTTCCTGATTACGAAATCCCATTTTTACTGCCATAGGAAGAAATATTGCTGCTAGACCCACGAGTTTTAAAAATGTAGCAATAACCGTAGGTTTAATCTTCTTAATTGCCTTTTTTCCTTCAAATGACGCACCAATACATATAAGTGCAACAGGTGTAGCTGTCTGCGCAATATTATTAATTGTCTTATTGATAATTACCGGATATCTTAATCCTGCAAGAGAAGATAACAACCCCAGCACAATTCCTATAATTATCGGATTAGTTACAATATTAAAGCACGCTTTTTTAATATTTTCTTTCTTATCCGTAGATTGTTCTTCTGTGCTGCCATGACACTCAGGATGTGCCTTAAAGGTAAGCACTATTACCGAAAATATATTAAACAACGGAACTGCAGCAACTATCATAAGTGGTGCCATTCCAGTGCTCTGGTACATATTCTGTATGAATGCCATTCCAAGTATCGCCGCACTGCTTCTGAATGATGCCTGCACAAATGCACCCTTCTGCGTATCATCCTTCATGAATATCTCTATACATATCCATATTCCACTAAACATTATAGTAGTGACTATCATGCAGTACAGTACAAACTTAACATCAAACTGCGATTTAAAATCTGCTGCTGCTAAATCCCTGAATAACAGTACTGGAAGTGCTACCTTAAATACATATTTATTAGCCACATTTGCAAAATGGTCATCTATAACGCCAAGCTGCTTTATTACCCAGCCAACTATCATAACTAAAAATATTGGTACCGTTGCATTTATACTATATAAGAAGCTGTCCATCTGTATCTCCTTCTACTACTTATTAATATCAAGCCAGTATGTATGGTCAAGCGGGCCGCTGCCGCTTCCAAGATTAAGCCCTGCTTTCAACGCACCTGTCAGGTACTCTTTAGCTGCCTTTACACTTCCTTCTATTGATAATCCCTGTGCAAGATTAGCTGCAATGGCTGATGACAACGTACAGCCAGTTCCATGTGTGTTAGGATTATCAACTCTCTCCCCATTAAGCCAAACTATTCTGCCATCTACACACAGACAGTCGTTAGCCGTATGAACAGCATGTCCTCCTTTTACTAAGACAGCCGCATGTCCACCTTTTGATTTAAGATTCTCATATATCTTTATCGCTGCTTTCTCCATTGAATCTGCACTGTCAACAGTCATTTCTGTAAGAACCTCTGTCTCCGGAATATTAGGAGTTATAACATCAGCAAGCACCATCAGACGTTCTTTAAGAACCTCTGCTGCATCTTCTTTAATAAGTCTGCTTCCACTTGTTGATACCATAACCGGGTCAAGAACAATATTTTTTGCCTTATACGTAATTAACGCATCTGCTATTGTTTCTATAAGTTCCTTTGACGCAACCATTCCTATCTTAACTGCATCAGGATATATATCTGTAAATATTGCATCAAGCTGTGCCTTAAGAAATTCAGGTGAAGATTCCGATATTCCTGTAACTCCTAAAGTATTCTGTGCTGTAAGGGCAGTAATTGCTGACATTCCATATACCTTATGTGCCGCAAATGTTTTTAAGTCTGCTTGTATTCCTGCTCCACCACTGCAATCACTTCCTGCTATTGTTAATGCTGTATTCATATAATTTCCTTTCGACATCTATTCTCATCGCTGCCCGCACGACTGTGAACTTTCCATGTTTTCTCTCATCACTGCCCGCACAAAAAAAGCACCGAGGCTACCTCGGTGCTTTTAGTGCAGTCGGCGGGACTTGAACCCGCACCCAAGCAATATGGACTAGATCCTTAGTCTAGCGCGTATGCCAATTCCGCCACGACTGCTTGTTTTGTTTTCGTGTCGTTCGCTGCTCGCTGACGACTTGATTATAATATCATCATGCACACACATTGTCAACAACTTTTTTAAAATTTTTTTAAAAAAATTCATGTTTAACTTTTTTAGTCATTCATATTGACACATTTTAAATTCTCTTATAAAATATCAATGTTGTGTAACTTATATTAAGTTCGTTACATATTATATATGCAGAAGTGTCGGAATGGCAGACGAGCAAGATTCAGATTCTTGTGCGGGTTACCGCGTGTGGGTTCAAGTCCCATCTTCTGCACTGATTAAAAGAACCGTGTGATTTTGTGTCACACGGTTCTTTTTTCATATCAATTATATAACTTTCCTTTTCAATATCTCCTGCATAACAAAAGCCTTGCGCATCTCATTCTTATCAAACTTAAGGTCATCAAGAATAACTTTACCTCCCGTCTGACTCTGTGGAACAATCTCATCATTATATTCATGTCCGCAGTCATACTGTGTAAATGTATGTCCGCCTGTCATATCAGAATATGTTCCAGTGCTTCCCGCCTGCATAACCGGTGAATGAAATTCTGCTTTATCAAGTGTCTTCATTGCAGGTGCTGCATTATCTGCTGCTGGTGGTGGAGTAACATATTGCGGAACCGGTGCCTCTGCTCTATGCGAAGTAACATTCTTGCCATTAAAGTTATTTCTTGAACGAATCTCCTGCTTAAGCTTTTCAGTTTCTGCACTTGTCATCTTCTGAGAACCTGAATATGTCTGTACAGACGGATCAATGTACTGCTTTTCACCATAAGAATTCACCATGTATGGTGCAGACTGTGCATGGCTGTCATCCTTCTTATTCAGATTAGCACCGTGGCTTAATGAGCCATTCCCGGAACTGTTATTCTGCATCCGATGCATATTACTACCATACTCCGGCACATTCTGGTTATGTTCCTGCATATTACGCTGGTGTTCCTGCATATTACGCTGGTGTTCCTGCATGCGCTCCTGCTGCATCTTCTTGGCTTTATTAATATTCATTATAACTATAATAATGAATATTGCCCATATAATTATTATTTCCATACAAATCCGCTTTCCTTTTAATTCACAAGTTCATTAAATAGTTGCCGGCTTCTCTGTTTCTCCTGCTATCGACTGTCTCATTTTGGTATCAGCCTTTAAATTCTGAAGGTCATAATAATCCTTAAAACCCATTCTGCCTGTTCTTAAAGCTTCAGCCAAAGCCTTAGGTACTTCTGCCTCAGCAGCTACAACGCTTGCTTTCATCTCCTGTTCAAGAGCAACAGCGGCTGCTCTTCTTTCCTCTGCCTTAGCCTGTGCAATATTCTTATCAGCCTCAGCCTGAAGGCTCTGAAGATGAGCACCTATATTTCTTCCGATATCAACATCCGCAATATCAATAGAAAGAATCTGGAATGCTGTTCCAATATCAAGACCCTTCTGCAATATAGCCTTAGAGATAGAATCAGGATTCTCAAGCACGCTCTTGTGCGAATCTGCTGAACCAACTGTTGTTACAATACCCTCACCAACTCTGGCAATTACAGTAGCCTCGCCTGCACCACCAACCAACTGGTTAATATTAGTTCTAACAGTAACTCTTGCCTTAACTAACAGTTCAATACCATCCTTGGCAACTGCTGAAATATTAGGTGTCTCAATAACCTTAGGATTAACACTCATTCTGACAGCCTCTAAAACATCACGGCCTGCAAGGTCGATAGCTGCAGCCATCTCAAATGGTATGTTCATACCAGCTCTGCTTGATGCAATAAGTGCATTAACAACAGCATCTACATGGCCACCTGCCATATAATGTGACTCGAGCTGATTAGTGTTAAGCTGTAATCCGGCTTTTCTTGCCTGAATAAGTGGAAGCACAATTTTTGCTGGTGGAACCTTTCTCAGTCTCATACCGATAAGAGTTCCTATACCGACATGGCTTCCTGATGCTAATGCTGTAATCCATAATCTCATTGGTACAAATGCGAATAACAATATAAGCAGTACCACAATAATGATTGGAATAATTGGAATGTAAGGCATAATTAATCCCCCTTTATATATTTTGATTTTCAAAAACATTATTACATATAATGAGAAAAAATACCACATTTATATAGAATCATTTTAAAAAATCTGCTATAGTAATTAGTAATCGATAATTTTTTGTCAATCATTACAAAGGAGGTTTCATTATGTTATCTAATGATGCTACTATTCAGAATATCAAGCATGAAATCCTGTATGAAGTTGCCAAGCTCGCATATGCAGGAAGGTTTGAAGAAGAAAAGGACGAACTGGCATACAAGATGTTTCCCGGTCCTAAAGCAAGATTCCGCTGTTGTGTATATAAAGAAAGAGAAATCGCAAGACAGCGAATCCGCCTTGCAGAAGGCAAATGTCCAACAGAAAGTGACCATCCGGGTGCCAATAACATAATCCAGGTAATTGAAGCCGCATGTGCCGACTGTCCACTTTCTCACTATATCGTAACTGATAATTGTAGAAAATGTATGATGAAAGCCTGCCAGCAGGCATGTAAGTTCGGTGCTGTAAGCATGACAAGAGACAGAGCCTACATAGACCCTGACAAATGCAAGGAATGCGGCATGTGTGCCAAAGCCTGTCCATACAATGCAATCGCAGACCTCATAAGGCCATGTAAGAAAATCTGTCCAGCCAATGCTATTACAATGGATGAGAATGGCATCTGTGAAATAGATGAAAACAAATGTATCCAGTGCGGACAGTGTATCCACGCCTGTCCATTCGGTGCTATCGGTTCTAAAACTGATATAGTTGATGTAATAAAGGCAATCGTAGACGGAAAGAAAGTCGTTGCCATGGTAGCACCTGCTGTTGAAGGACAGTTTGGAGACACAATAACAATGAGCAGCATCCGCACAGCATGCAAGAAGCTGGGCTTTAATGATATGTATGAGGTAGGTCTTGGCGGAGACCTTACTGCACAGGCCGAGGCAGAAGAATGGCTTGAAGCAGCTAAAGAAGGAAAGAAGCTTACAACCTCATGCTGTCCTGCATTTGTTAATCTGATTAAGAAACAGTATCCTGAGCTTTCAGAACATATATCAACAACAATATCACCTATGTTTGCACTTTCAAGACTTCTTAAATCAGAAGACCCTGATACAATAACCGTATTCATCGGACCATGTATTGCCAAGAAGAATGAAAAGCAGGAATATAAGGGTCAGGGAAATGCTGATTTCGTACTTACAATCGGTGAATTCAGAGCAATGATGCGAGCTAAAGAGATAGTTCTTGAGCCTGAGGAAAACAGCGACCAGCAGGCAAGCATATATGGTAAAAGATTCGGTAACGGAGGCGGTGTTTCCGCTGCTGTTGCACAGTGTATGCGTGAAGCAGGTGCTGACCCTGATAAATTCAATATAGAAAAATGTTCAGGTGCTACCGAATGTAAGAAAGCACTTACACTTCTTAAAGTAGGAAAACTCCCTGCAGATTTCATTGAGGGAATGGTATGTGAAGGCGGCTGTGTTGGTGGACCAAGCCGTCACAGAAGCGGAAAGAATCCTGTTCTTGCTGCCAAAGACCGTGACAAGCTGCTCGCCGAAGCAGACGACCGTAATGTTTCAGACAACTTAAGTAAATATGACTTAACAGCATTTTCAATGCACAAATAAAATTAACGCAAAAATAGCGCTGGCAATATTCACATTGTCAACGCTATTTTTTTAGTACTGCTTTTAAAGCAAGCACAACAAGTTTTTCAAATATCACACTCAATACAACAATTATAACCGTCCACGCCAGCAAATCATCCGTATCAAGATATATTTTCGACATATAAAGCATTTGTCCAACAGAACCTTTGGGCATTCCGATAATCTCTGCTGCCACTCCTGCTTTCCAAGCCATGCCAGCAGTAACTCTTCCTGCTGATATAAGATAAGGTGAAATCTGTGGCATCATAATATAACGTATTCTGCGAATCCAAGGAATATGAAATACATCTGCCATTTCCCTAATGCCTTTATCAGTACTTCTAAGACCGGTCAGTGTATTCTGATATATAACAGGTACAACTATTAAAAATGCAATGAACACCGACAGGTTCTTTGCCGTAAACCATATAAGACATATAACCACAAAAGACGCAACAGGTACTGCCTTAATTGTAACCATCCACGGCCACAGAATATATTCAACAGGCTTACATATATGTGCAAGCACTGCACATACTATTCCGCATAATAATCCTGCAAGAAATCCAACGACAATATGATACATTGTAAACCACACAGTTCCTGCAAAATCCGGCTCATGCCATATAGTAAATAATCTTCCAAGCTCCTGTACCGGTGTCACTAATATTATTGGTGAATCAATCTTTAGCGCAGCTATTTCCCATAAAATAAGTGCCAGCATAACTGCCAGCACTTTATATATTACATTCAATATCTTCTTATTAATATTCATAATAGAAATCATCTTTCGGCATACTGCCACCTACCGACTTAGGATTCTGGTCATATAACACCTGTAAGAACCCTTCAAGTGCACTTCTCATGTTATTATTAATATAGCATACAATATGGCACTTAGGAAGAGCCTTCTTAGCTATTGCTTCTGATGCAACAATTCCATACTCAGCAATAAGCTGTGCTGTCTCATCAATATTGCTTGAAGTATATGCAACACTTTCGTTATATTCATCAATGAACTTCTTAAGCTGTTCTGGATATTTTTCAGCAAATTCTTTTCTTACAACAATTACACCTGTAACAATCTTAGAATTATTATTAATCTTCTCCCATGCTTCATTAAGATCCATAACAACTCTTAAACCACTAATCTGGGCACTTGCTGCTGTAACAAAAGGCTGTGGAAGAACAGCAATTGCACCATCTTCTGACTTTAACTTAGAAAGTGCTTCTGTTGTATCTGAACACCACACAATATTAACATCTTTGTCGGCATCAAGTCCGTTACCTGAAAGAATATATCTTATGGTATATTCCGGCACAGCACCCATTCCTGTAGCATATATAGTCTTACCCTTAAGGTCGCTGATACTGTTGACAGTGTTACCTCTCTCTACAAGATTAAGAACTCCAAGTGTATTAACAGCAACAACCTGAACCTTACCTTCCGTCTTATTATATATATTAGCTGCAAGATTAGATGGAACAGCCGCTATATCAATCTCTCCCGTTGCAAGTGGTGTTACAAATGCAGATGCATCTGTAGCAAAATCTTCAAATGCATATGTGTTCTTAGTATTGCCATTCTCTGAATCTTTACGCAGCTTAACCATTCCCATTGCTGTAGGTCCTGCCATAGCTCCGATTCTTATTGTTGTTGTCTCTTCTGTCTGACTCTCGCCTTCGTTATTGACTGATTTTCCTGCACATGCCTCAAATGAAAACACCATAATAACCGAAAGTATAACTGCTAGTAATTTCTTCAACTTATTATTCTCCTGCTATATTTAATTAGTATTCCATGAACTCCTGTATATCCCTTAATACATCCTCAATCTCGCCTTCTCCGTCATTAATTGTAAGCTGTAATGGTTTACTGATATCCAGGCTGAACAAACCAACTAATGATTTGCCATCAACACAGCTATATCCTGATTCAACATCAAACCCACACGAATACTTACTAATTGTACTTACAAACCTTTGAACCTTCTCCACAGAATCCAAAAGAATCATCACTGTCAGCATATTATCTCCTCCGCTTCCTCATATTGTAATTCCCATATCAGAGACTAATATACACCATAAAACTTATAAAAACAACCATTAACTAAGACTAAAATATGGCACGGATGCCACAGAAAACGCATATCTCAGCCGTTTTCATATCATCCATGCCATATTTGATAATCATAAATTAGAGATTAGTATATCCCATAAGGTAGTAATCAACTGCTCTTGCACAGTCTCTTCCCTGTCTTATAGCTTTCACAACGAGTGACTGTCCTGTATGCATATCTCCTGCTGTAAATACACCCGGTACACTTGTTTCAAATCCGTCTGCTGCTGTCTTTACATTAGTTCTTTCTGTAAGTTCAACTCCAAATGCGTCTGTGACATATTTCTGTGAACCCAAGAAACCTGCTGCTATCAGTACAAGCTCACATGGAAGCTCTGCTTCTGTTCCCTCCACAGGGACCATCATTCTTCTTCCTGTCTTTTCATCAGTCTTAGACTCAAGCTTTACTGTAACAACACTTGTAAGATTACCCTTCTTATCCTTCTTGAATTCCTTAACTGTAGTTGTATATATTCTTGGATCATGTCCGAATACTGCAATTGCTTCTTCCTGACCGTAATCTGTCTTGCAGACTAAAGGCCACTGTGGCCAAGGATTATTCTCCGCACGCTCATCTGGTGCTTTTGGCATCATCTCAAGCTGTGTTACCGACTTACAGCCGTGTCTTATACATGTTCCGACACAGTCATTACCTGTATCACCACCACCGATAACGATAACATTTTTATCCTTTGCAGAAATGTATCTGCCATCCTTAAGTCCTGAATCAAGAAGACTCTTTGTAGTTGCTGTAAGGAAATCTACTGCAAAGTATATTCCATTGGCATCTCTTCCAGGAGCATTGATATCTCTTGGATTAGCAGCACCACACGCAAGTACTACAGCATCATAATCTGCCATAAGCTTCTTAGCCTTAATGTTCTCACCAACATTTGCATTAGTTACGAACTCAATGCCTTCTTCCTTCATAATATCAAGCTTTCTGTCAATTATATGCTTTTCAAGCTTCATATTAGGAATGCCATATCTTAAAAGTCCACCGATACGGTCAGCTCTTTCATATACAGTAACACTGTGTCCTCTCTGATTTAACTGGTCTGCTACAGCAAGTCCGGCAGGGCCTGAACCTACTACAGCAATTCTCTTCTTAGTTCTTACCTTAGGAGGATTTGCTTTCGCATAACCTTTGGCATATGCATGTTCAATGATTGCCATTTCATTCTCTTTGGTACATACTGCCTTGCCATTAAGTCCGCATGTACATGCTTTCTCACAGAGTGCAGGACACACACGGCTTGTAAATTCAGGGAAGTTACTTGTCTTATGTAACCTGTGATATGCCTGTTCCCAGTTTCCTGTGTAAAGAAGATCATTCCATTCCGGAATAAGATTATTAAGAGGACATCCGCTAGTCATTCCCTTTATTGTCATACCAGACTGGCAGAATGGCACGCCACAGTCCATGCAGCGTGAACTCTGCTTTCTCTGCTCATCTTCTGACAGAGGTGTATGAAATTCATTAAAATTCTTTATTCTTTCCTTAGGTGAAACCGCTGTGGCTTCAACTCTTTCATAGTCTAAAAATCCTGTTGGCTTTCCCATGGTTAGCTCCTTTCATGTATGTTATAAACTTGCACTGTCCTTTTTCTACATCTTGCGCACCCTACTTGGTAGCCGCATAGAATGCTTCTATCTGAGCCTGTTCGCTGCTAAGTCCTTTTTCTTCCATCTGTACTATCATGTTAAGCATCTTCTTATAATCATGTGGCATGATTTTCTTGAACTTTGGAAGATATTCTCCGAAGTTATCAAGTATTTCCTTGCCCTTCTTAGAATTAGTATAAGCAACATGTTCTGTTATAAGCTGCTTTAACTCAAGGACATCATATTTGTTAGAAACTGCTTCCATCGAAACGAGCTGCTTATTAACTCTCTTGTAAAGACTTGTGTCTTCATCAAGAACATAAGCAATTCCACCGCTCATACCAGCAGCAAAGTTCTTGCCAGTCTTGCCTAATACTACTACTGTACCACCTGTCATATATTCACAGCCGTGGTCACCAGTTCCCTCAACAACTGCTGTCGCACCTGAATTTCTTACACAGAATCTTTCTCCGGCAACACCATTGATGAACGCCTTACCACTTGTAGCACCATATAATGCAACATTACCGATGATGATATTCTCGTCTTCCTTATAAGTACTTCCTGTTGGTGGATATACAATAAGCTTTCCACCTGAAAGTCCCTTACCAAAGTAATCGTTACTATCACCGACAAGCTCAAGTGTAAGTCCCTTAGGAATAAATGCACCAAAGCTCTGTCCGCCTGCGCCATTACATTTTACTGTATATGTATCATCATCAAGCTTATCATCAAATCTTCTTGTAATCTCAGCGCCAAGAAGTGTTCCTAATGTACGATCTGTATTGGCAACATCAATTTCAAGACTTCTCTTGCTTCCTGTCTCCATGGCAGATTCGAACTTCTTAAGTAAAATCTTTTCATCAACTGTCTTCTCAAGTTCGAAATCAAATACATTTTTCTTATCATAATGTATCTTTGTCTGCTTAACATATGGATTATCAAGAATCTGTGATAAATCAATCTCTGCTGAACGTCCGCTCTTGGCAACATTCTTCTGCTCAAGCAAATCTGTTCTTCCTACCAGCTCATCAAGTGTCTTAATTCCTAAGTCAGCCATTATCTCACGGAGTTCCTGTGCAATGAATCTCATGAAATTAACAACATATTCAGGCTTACCTGTAAATCTCTTACGAAGCTCAGGATTCTGTGTTGCAACACCAACAGGGCATGTATCAAGGTTACATACTCTCATCATTACGCAGCCCATAGTTACAAGTGGAGCTGTTGCAAATCCGAATTCCTCTGCGCCAAGCATTGCTGCAATAGCAACATCCCTGCCGCTCATCAGCTTACCATCAGTCTCAATAACAACCTTATTACGCAGTCCGTTCATTGTAAGAGTCTGATGTGCCTCTGCAAGACCTAATTCCCATGGAAGTCCGGCATTATGTATAGAACTTCTTGGAGCTGCACCAGTACCTCCGTCATAACCAGAAATAAGAATTACCTGTGCGCCCGCCTTGGCAACACCTGATGCAACTGTACCAACACCAGCTTCTGAAACAAGCTTGACTGATATTCTTGCATTCTTGTTAGCATTCTTAAGGTCGTATATAAGCTGTGCCAGATCCTCAATTGAATATATATCATGATGTGGTGGTGGTGAAATAAGTGCAACACCCGGAGTTGAAAGACGAGTCTTTGCAATCCAAGGATACACCTTCTTTCCTGGAAGATGTCCACCTTCACCCGGCTTAGCGCCCTGTGCCATCTTAATCTGAATCTCCTGTGCGCTTACAAGGTATCTTGAAGTAACGCCAAATCTTCCTGATGCAACCTGCTTGATTGCAGAGCATCTGTTAAGACCATCCGGACCAACCTTTAATCTGTCAATGTCCTCTCCACCTTCACCTGAGTTAGACTTACCATGAAGCATGTTCATGGCAATAGCCATAGTTTCATGTGCCTCTCTTGATATTGAACCATATGACATAGCACCAGTCTTGAATCTTCTTACGATAGAATCAACACTTTCAACCTCATCAATGCTGATTCCCTTCTTAGGGAACTTAATGTTCATAAGACCTCTTAAGTTCTTAACGCCCTCTTCCTTATTAACAAGAGCTGTATATTCCTTAAATGTCTTATAATCTCCTGTTCTTGTAGCAAGCTGTAACAAATGTATTGTCTGTGGGTTATACAGATGTTCTTCCTTGCCGCTTCTCATCTTATGAGCGCCTGAGCTGTCAAGAGTAGTATCTGTAGAAAGTCCAAGTGGATCAAATGCCTTAGAGTGAAGTGTCTCAACATCTTCCTGAATATCCTTTAGTGACACACCTTCAATTCTTGAAACTGTACCCTTAAAGTATTTATCTATAACATCTGAATTAATTCCAATTGCCTCAAATATCTTAGCACCCTGATATGACTGGATTGTTGAAATACCCATCTTGGCAGCAATCTTAACAATACCTGTGATAATTGCCTTATTGTAATCATCAACTGCTGCATAATAATCCTTGTCAAGCATATTAAGGTCGATAAGCTCCTGAATACTCTCCTGTGCAAGATATGGGTTAATTGCAGAAGCACCATATCCAAGAAGAGTTGCAAAATGATGGACATCTCTTGGCTCACCACTCTCTAAGATTACAGCCATGCTTGTTCTCTTCTTAGTCTGTACAAGATACTGCTGTAATGCAGCAACCGCAAGTAATGAAGGAATAGCAACATGGTTCTCATCAACACCTCTGTCTGAAAGAATAATAATATTAGCACCTTCTCTGTGTGCTCTGTCAACCTCAACAAATAAATGGTCGATAGCTCTTTCAAGTGAAGTGTTCTTATAATATATAATAGGAATAGTCTCTACCTTAAATCCTTCAACATTCATATTCTTAATCTTAAGAAGGTCTGTGTTAGTAAGGATTGGATCATTAATTCTTAACTGTTTGCAGTTCTCAGCCTTTTCCTCAAGAATATTACCCTCTGTTCCAAGATAAACAGTTGTTGATGTAACAACCTTCTCTCTTATTGAATCAATTGGTGGGTTAGTAACCTGTGCAAATAACTGTTTGAAATAATTAAATAGTGGCTGATGCTTGTTAGAAAGTACTGCAAGTGGTGTATCAATACCCATTGCTCCTGTCTGCTCTGTTCCATTAAGCGCCATAGGAAGTATTGAAGTCTTGAAGTCCTCGTATGTATAACCAAATGCTTTCTGGAGTCTTGCTCTTTCTTCCTTAGTATGAACAGGAACCTTCTTGTTAGGAATCTTTAAATCCTTAAGCTGGATAAGATTACTGTCAAGCCACTCACCATAAGGATTCTTAGTTGCATACTCTTCCTTAAGCTTATCATCCTCTATAAGTTCACCCTTAACGGTATCTATAAGAAGCATTTTACCAGGTCTTAATCTGTCCTTTAACTTGATTCTGCTCTCTGGGATTGGAAGTGCACCAACCTCTGAAGAAAGAATGAGATAACCATCGTTAGTGATATAATATCTTGAAGGACGAAGACCATTACGGTCAAGCACTGCTCCAAAGTAGTCTCCATCTGTAAATGCGATAGAAGCCGGACCATCCCAAGGCTCCATCATTGTTGCATAATACTGGTAGAAATCCTTCTTCTCCTGTGCCATTGCACCATTGTTAATCCAAGGCTCAGGAATTGTAATCATAACAGCAAGTGGAAGCGGCATTCCGTTCATAACAAAGAACTCAAGTGTGTTATCTAACATTGCTGAATCTGAACCGTTAGTATTAACAACCGGAGTAATCTTTGACATCTCATCTTCAAGATATGGAGATGTCATTGTCTCTTCTCTTGCTAACATTCTGTCGGCATTACCCTTGATAGTATTAATCTCACCATTATGTACCATGAATCTGTTAGGATGAGCTCTCTCCCAGCTTGGGTTAGTGTTAGTTGAGAATCTTGAATGAACAAGTGCAATAGCTGACTCATAATCAGGATTTTCAAGGTCGCCAAAGAACTGACGAAGCTGTCCTACAAGGAACATACCTTTGTATACAATCGTTCTGCTTGATAATGAACATACGTAAGTTGTATCTTCTGCTGTCTGCTCAAATACTCGTCTTGCAACATAAAGTCTTCTGTCGAACTCAATTCCTTTAGCTGCATTGGCAGGTCTTTTTACAAATCCCTGCATGATATATGGCATACAGTCAACTGCCTTTTTACCAAGGACATTAGGAAATGTTGGAACATCTCTCCAACCTAAGAACTCAAGTCCTTCCTTCTCAACAATGATTTCGAACATCTTCTTGGCTCTGTTTCTTGCCAGTTCATCCTGTGGGAAGAAAAACATTCCAACGCCATAATCGCGCTCATCTCCAAGCTCAATTCCTAATGGCTTTACGGCTTTCTTAAAGAATTTGTGTGATATCTGAAGAAGGATACCAACACCATCACCAGTCTTTCCTTCTGCATCTTTACCAGCTCTATGCTCAAGATTTTCTACAATGCTTAAAGCATCAGATACTGTCTGATGTGTCTTAATTCCATTAATACTTACAATAGCTCCGATACCACAGGCATCATGCTCAAGTTCAGATCTGTAAAGACCAGGCTGTTTGATTTCATTTTCCATAAGTCTAATCATCCTTTCGTATATTCTAAAGCTTTGCTTGCACATAATATACTCCTGTTTTATAAGTTTTGTAAATATTTTTTTGCTGTAATTGTCTGATAATATAACTATTATTATATTTATTTGTAATTGTCTGATAATTATAAAAATTGTCACAGTATTGTCTCTTGAAGCACATTGTTATCTACATTTATTATCATCTTATTTTTGTTTAATCTCTACTTGTCCTTAAGCAAAACAGCCAAATTGTATCTAAATTGTGTCTGATTTTTACCTATCTGTATAAAATTAGTTAAAAAATAAAGTGACAAAACCCTGCATATTAATTTACAAGGTTTTATCACTTTATATTATTAATGATTATCAATTAGTTATTAACAGGTACTCCTCCTATCAGGAAATCAACTGCTCTCTCCTTAACAGAAAACTGTATTTCTGTATGTTCTCCACCATATTCACCATCAAGTGTCCATGATACAGGCTGTGGTGATTCAAACCTTACAGACTTGGTCTTCCATGTACATACCCAGTCACATTTGCTTAGGTCTTTAGTTATAAAAGCATTAATAAGCGATTGGACTGCTATAGGATTGTTAAGCTCTCTTATCAGGGTAACTTCAAATAATCCATCCTGCAGATTAACATCATTGCCGGTAAGATTCTTTATTCCACCAACTGAATCTGTATTGCTTATCATTCCATATACAAAATTGCCCTCAACATTCATCTCCTCAGAATATACACGCATATACTGTGATTTAATAGTTGATAAGCTTCTGACTGCTTCAATTACATAAGCCTGATGTCCAAGTATATTCTTAAGATTCTGTGGAGTTCCATAAGAAACCCTTGTAAACGCCCCAAATGCAGCAACATAATTAAATGAGCGTTCTCCATTTACAATTCCTACATCACAAGGAAAACGTTTACCCTTTGCTATATTAACAGCGGCCTTCGTCATATTTCTTGGAATTCCCAGACTCGCAGCAAAATCATTCGTTGTTCCACTAGGAATATACCCTATCGGCGGCTTCTCTCCTTTATACTTAAGAACAGCCGCAACCGTTTCATTAAGAGTACCATCTCCACCACTACATGTTATGACATCATACCTGCCTTCATTATCTAAAATGTGTTGATAGCCATCAAGCGGTGCCTTAGTCGGATATACAGTAATCTCATATCCAGCCTTAGAAAACACCTGTATTATCTTCATCAGCTGATTCTTAATCTGAGCTTTTCCTGAGTTTGGATTAAAAACAAACAGCATCTTCATCATAATCACCTGTCCCATTTATCACATAATGCATTAATCTGATCTGTAAACTTAGCCAGATCTTTATTCGTACCACCCTCATTGTGTGTAATAACTGTCATGAGGCGCTTTCCAGCAGCAACAAGTCTGTCAAATACAGTTTTACCACGCTGTGTACTCGTCGTTCTTCTAGTCTTTCTTTCCTTAACACCTTCAGAGATAACTCTGTCTGCAATAAGGTCATAACTTCCGCCTGTATATGGTGCCATGGCATCATAACCATATTCTTCTTTAAGGCATTCCGTAAACTCGTCACACACACTGTCTTCGCCATGCACAACAAACACCTTTTTAGGCTTTGTGTCAAATGCATTAATCCAACAAAGAAGCCCATCTTTATCAGCATGACCACTTGAACCCTTAAGCTGTACAATCTCTGCCTTTATCTGTATCGGTTCGCCAAAAAGTTTAATCTCCTCTGCACCATCAACTATTATACGGCCTGTTGTTCCAACAGCCTGATAACCGACAAATACAATTGTACACTCTGGTCTCCACAAATTATGCTTCAGGTGATGTCTTATTCTTCCCGCTTCACACATACCTGATGAAGAAATAATAACCTTAGGATTAGGATCAAAGTTAATCTGCTTTGATTCATCACCCGTAGTTGCATACTTAAGTCCTGGAAATGAAAGCGGATTAATCCCCTTTCTTACAAGTTCTACTGCCTCATCATCAAAGCAACTCTCCACATTCTTAATAAATATGTTCGTCGCTTCAATAGCAAGTGGACTATCCATATATACATCAAAATCTCTGCCAACGAGATTATCTTCTTTAATCTTTCTTATGATATAAAGCAGTTCCTGAGTTCTTCCTACTGCAAAGGACGGAATAACAACATTACCGCCTCTTTCAAATGTTCTCTTAAATATATCAGTTAAATCTTCCACATAATTAGGAGTTCCTCCGTGGCTTCTGTTACCATAAGTTGACTCCATAACTACATAGTCGGCATCCCTGACATGCTTCGGGTCTTTAATTATCGGCTTGTTAATATTACCTATATCACCCGAAAACACAATCTTCTCTGTTACATCGCCATTCTCTGTCTTCTCTGTTGCCCATACCTCAATACTTGCTGAACCAAGAAGATGTCCTACATCTGTAAATCTTATCTTAATTCCTTCTGCAATATCATATACCCTGTCATACTCACAGCCTACGAACTGCTTGCAGACATTAACTGCTGCATCCATATCATACAGTGGAACAAATTCCTTGAGTTTTCCTCCTGATCTGGCAGCCTTCCGGTTTCTCCATTCAGCTTCAAACATCTGAATATGTGCGCTGTCTCTTAACATTATCTCACACAGCTGTGCCGTAGCTGATGTTGAATACACCTGTCCCCTGAATCCATTCACATACATAAGAGGAATAAGACCTGAATGGTCAATGTGTGCATGCGTCAGCAATATGCAATCCACATCAGATGCTGCAATAGGAAGTTCCTGGTTTTCATATACATCATTGCCCTGTTCCATACCGCAGTCTACAAGAATATTAAGACCTGCCGCCTGTAAGAAATGACAGCTTCCTGTTACCTCATGATCCGCGCCTAAAAATGTTAGTTTCATAATATGCCTCATTTCCGCGTCAACGCTATTTTTTCACGATATTTCTGATGTAATTGTAACATTTTCCTATGTAAAATTAAATACAATCATATATAAAAATTGTATTAATTCTCTGTATATTCTATATCTGTAAATGTAACATCCGCATTTCTCGAAACGAAGAATCCTGCGTATACATGCTTAGGGTCTACGGCTGTCAGCTTAAAATCAAATCCGCCTGTTAAGAACTCTCCATCGCCTAATTTTACTGCATATCCGTCCGGATTAGACTTTATACATACTTCTACTGTATCACCTGGTTTAAGTTCTCTTCCTGTCACACTTCCCTGCATAAGTCCGCTGTTCTTTCTTGCAAAACAGCTCCATGCCTGGTCTTTATAAGTAAGGTTAAGTGGTGCTGCCGCTACATAATCGCCAAGTACATCTGGCATTTTCTTATCAATATACATATCATCTCTTACCATAAGCCCAAATGACACCTGATTGTTATAGAAATAATCATTAATTGTCATCTTAGCCTTAAGGGTAAAGTTCACATTTACAGGAATCTTCTTATAGTACATTGCAATTCCGTCTGTAACGGCAGATATCTTGCCATCATTATTCTTAACCGCGATGTGTATTCCCCCTGGAACTTCTTCAAGTATATAATTATCAGATTCCGTTGGCAGAGTTGTAACATCACCGAATACTGTGCCTTTGAATCCATATGCATCTTTGAAGTTCTTGCTGTCAGCAAGCTCATCGCTGAACACTACCGGCTTGTATGAAGCATTTTTTTCAAGATATCTGTTCTTGTCTGGAAGCGGTTCATCTGCCCTTATATTAACTATATTCTCTGAAAGTCCTGATATTCCAGCCTTTTCAAGCTCCTGCATAACAAGGAAAGCATTAACCCTGCCGCCCCATATATTAGTGTGTGTATTGTCAACACTTACTTCTTTATTAGATGGCCATGCGTGAAGATAAATTGTCTCTTCTGGTCCTAACTCTTCATATAAAGCCTTTGTCTTTTCAGTCATATCAACGCAGACGATTCCAAGGTCTCTTGCAAGGTCACGGACTGCCTGTGAATAATCCCCTCCCTTAAACTGTGCAGCGTCATCAGTTATGTGAAGCTCCTGCTTTGTCCACTCTCCTGTTGCAGTTCTTCTTACAATAGGTGTACACAGTATTGGTGTACATGAAACATCAAGTGCCGGCTTAATATAATTGTCATATAATGATGCTGCAAATGTGCCTTTCTTATCCCTGCCGCCTATCGGGCTTGTATATCTTCCTGCCTCAGTTTTCTCATCATTATGTCCAAATCCGATTATAAGAAAATCTCCTGCTTTCATGCCTGCAAGAAGCTCCTTATAATTCTCTTCCTTAGTAAAGCTTAAGCTGCTTCTTCCTGAAAGTGCAAGATTATTAACCTGCACCTTGCTGTTAAGATAACAGCCAAGCTTGGTTCCGTATCCATATCTTGGATAATAGTATTTGTCATCAAAAGAACTTAATGTTGAATCACCAACAACCCATAATGTACTCATCGTATGTCACCTCGTTTTAAATATATGTGTTATCATCAATATGTCTTATTAAGGTAGTTTTCGCGTAGGTGTTCCTCCATCGCAGCTATCTCTTTCTCGAACTCTCTGGCAGATATAAGCAGGCATCCCTGTCCTCTTATAATTACCTGTTCTACACCATCTGATGTTGCCACCGTTACATTATATTTCTTTCCATTCTCATGTGCAAATTTTTCTATATAATGGTCAGCAGTTTCCGCTGTCTTCGTAAATACAACATGAATATTATGAAAATCTATAAACTCCTCATCATGTCCAGGCACTCTGTATGCGTCAAATACCACAATCAATTCGCATCCCTTCATCGCCTGATAATTACACAGTATATCAAGCAGCCTGCCTCTTGCACTGTCAAGATTGACCTGTGCAAGCTCTGATAGCTCCTTAAATGCATGTATTATATTATATCCGTCAACAAGAAGAAAACTCTTCTTATCTGGATTATATTCAGGTGCTTTAGGAGGGTTTTTAACATTGGCATTACCGCCTGTAACATATCTTCCAACTGCTGTGTCAGCTTTTCTTTTCGATAACTTTCTTCTTTCATTATCGCCTCTGCTGTTAGAAAAATATGTTTCGTTCAAGATTCTGTCTACCTCGTCTGTTCCAATCCACTCGTCAGACACTGTTCTTGAAGCCTGCTTTGCCGTAAGCTTGACCTCCCTGTCAGACTGTCCACCGGCAACCCCGGAATCCGTCACGGCTATCTCGACATGTGCATGCTCTCTTACTTCATTCCACGGCACAACATATCCCGAACCGCCTGCACAGAATACTGAATCTACCGGATTTCTTGTATCACGCTCAGGCTCATAGCCGAATTTTTCAATAACCTCTTCTGTATTATGGCATGGTCTGTAGCCTGCCATCTTAAGAGCAAGTCTGCCTGTTCCCTTGGTATAGGCATTAACCTCTGCCTGATAATTGCCAATCACTGAAACCGGACCTTCACCTGTGATAACAACATTATCACCATCAGCCTCCTGCATGTTAAATGCTGCACCCATTCTCTCGAAGTCGGTCATTGCCCTGCCGACATAATCTCTCTTTACCTCAAGTGAAAATGCGTAGAATGGCTCTAACAATACTGATTCTGCCTGCATAAGCCCCTGCCTTACAGCTCTGTAGGTTGCCTGCCTGAAATCTCCGCCTTCCGTATGCTTTGGATGCGCCCTTCCTGCAACCAGCGTAATCTTCATGTCCGTGAGTTCAGAACCTGTAAGCACTCCTCTATGCATTTTTTCACACAAATGTGTATACACAAGCCTCTGCCAGTTCTTATCAAGTATATCCTCACTGCAATGACATTCGTATCTCATGCCGCTTCCCGGCTCACCCGGTTCAAGCAGCAGATGAACCTCCGCATAATGTCTTAAAGGCTCGAAATGTCCGATACCATACGCCTTATTCTTAATTGTCTCTTTATATACAATGCTTCCTTCACCAAATGTTACATCTACACCAAATCTTGTCTTAATAATATTGGTCAGCACCTCAATAAGCACCGGTCCCATTACGCTTACATGTATTTCTTTGAAGTTCTCGTCCCATTCAACATGAAGCTCAGGTTCTTCCTCCTCTAGTGTACGAAGCTTTGAAAGAAGTGCCACCGGATCTGTCCCTGCCGGAAGATTAAGCTTGTAATTAAGTACCGGCTCAAGCACAGGTATATTATCCTCTCCGCCTGCTCCAATAAACTGACCTGCCTTAGTCTCTGAAAGTCCTGTCACAGCACATACAGTTCCTGCAACTGCTTCATTAATGCTTGTAAACTTATCTCCTGCATAGACTCTTATCTGGTTGACTTTTTCATTGCCAATAAGCATTTTTGATTTTAAAGAACCACCGCATACTTTAAGATGTGTAAGTCTTTCTCCTCTGTCATCTCTTGTAATCTTATACACCTTTGCCGAGAACTCTTCGCCGTAATCAGGACAGCTTACATATGTATCAATTCCATTTATAAGTTCCTCAACTCCGTTCATTCTGAGTGCCGAACCAAAATATACAGGAAACATTTTTCTTTCCATAATCATGCGGCTCATAAGGGCATCATCTACATTTGCAGATTCAAGAAACTGCTCAAGTGCCTCTTCATGGCACATTGCAACTTCTTCGTAATCTATATTATTAAAATCCACGCATGACTCTGACAGCCTGTTCTTTAGCTGCTCCATAATTCTTGCCCTGTTCGTTCCCTGCTGGTCCATCTTATTGACAAATATAAATACAGGTATGCCAAGTCTCTTAAGCAGACTCCACAAAGTCTCTGTATGCCCCTGTACTCCGTCCATTCCGCTTATTACAAGAACCGCTGCGTCAAGCACCCACAATGTTCTCTCTGTCTCAGCCGAGAAATCAACATGCCCTGGTGTATCAAGCAGCGTGTATGAACTTCCGTTATAATTATAAGCCGCCTGCTTTGAGAATATGGTGATTCCTCTTGCTCTCTCCATATCCCCTGTATCAAGAAATGTATCCTGATTATCAACTCGTCCTAATTTTCTTATGCTTCCCGCACTATATAGTATCGCCTCTGACAGCGTCGTCTTTCCTGCATCAACATGTGCCAGCATGCCGATTGTTATCGGATTACTATGTGCCATATCATTTCCTTTCTCCAAGTTTTATTCCATGCCTTCTTTAAGCCATCTCACAATATTGGTAAAATCAATCTTAAGTTCTCCATTATATATATTCACCGGAACCGGCTTATCAAATCCATATATCACCGGATATACATCACTCTCAAAGAAATACACAAGGACCTTCTCCTGCGCAAAGTCCAGTATCCAGTATTCACGCACTCCAGCCTCCATATACTTGGAAAGCTTCAATGCATAATCCTTCTTCTTGGTAGACGAAGAAACGACCTCCACAACAAAATCCGGTGCACCATATATACCAAATCTCTTAATCTTAGATGTATCGCATACTATTCCTACGTCCGGCTGAACCATAGTCCTCTCATCACAATCAAGCTGTACATCTACAGGTGCTATAAATGGACGGCAGTTTCCACCAAGTTCCATAATATAATTAGCAATCTGCCTGTGAATCTCTCCACCAATCGACTGATGTCCGAAAGTAGGCGAAGCCATATCGTAAAAGTATCCGTCAATCAGCTCCACTCTCTGTTCATCAGGCAGTGCCCTGTAATCATCAATAGTGTATTCACCATTCTTTCTTGCCTTATATAATCCACCCGGCTCCCTTACTTCCAACTGTTCATTAAAAACCTGTTCCAGTGCTGTAAGAGTATCATATCGCGGACTCTCTGTTTCCCCAGAAAAAATCTTCTGCACTGTTCCCAGAGGCACCCCAGACAATTCAGCTATCTTGGCATATGAATATCCTTTTTCCTTCTTCTTCTCTTTCATCTCATTAATTGTCATATAACCCTCTCCAATCAAAACATGAATATCCGTACATGATTAAATATAATTTCTATACTCATTATAAGAGTTGTATATCCATTAGTCAACCAAAATATAGTAAATAAATATCCATTTTGTAACCGTTTTATTTCCATACTTACTGGTTGAAACTTAAATGATGTTAAATATCGCACTTGAGCTTAGCTCACTCACCACATGATTATTCAATAACCTACTAGATTGCCTTATCATCATAATTTCGTAGGTCATTTTTGCACTAAAAAAGAGTTTTATATTCTAAAAAACATACTAAATGACTCAGGTTTCATTAAATAGTAGGTTATTTCTTGGATTTTTCGTTGCGAATTGCTTGAAAAGCAGAAAAAACACCTACTAATCATGCGTAAAATGCAGTTATAGTAGGTGTTGGTATAGAAATTATTAAGGGTTATTCAACACGCCCATAAGGCTTGCAAGATTAACATCTACAATAGTAACCTGAAATTATATACTCTGATGGTTTAAATGTTTTTATGCCTTTTTTTGAAAAGAATACCTTAGGCAGCATTTTATTAGATCCAGGAAGCAGATTGTATACCATTTTCTTATAATCAGCATCACTCTTTCTATCCCCACTGCCCTAAATTATCTTTTTATCAGGCTTACTTTTTGCGTTAAAAACTGCAAGAAAATACTTGTCATCTACAAAGTAGAAATTATTTAAGGTTATTCAAACATGTTCTCTTATGCTGTTCTCTTTTTAAATCTACAAAGTAGAAATTATTTAAGGTTATTCAAACTAATTGATTTGTGGGATTTATCTCTCAATCTACAAAGTAGAAATTATTTAAGGTTATTCAAACTCTTAATTCGTCAAATTAAACAAATTATTAAGCATATAACCTTATAAAAAACAATTTATTTGTGTATTTTTTCATATTTTATTGAATAACCTTTAAATAATACTTTATCAAAGCCCATGTTTGCATTATGTAATAATAATAAAATCTTTTTCATCATTTTTTGCATATCCAAACCTTAGTACTTCACAACTTGAAGATAATTTAAAGATCATAACACTGTCTTCCTGACTAAATCTCTTCTCATACTTATTCTTCAAATCACTGATTATATTATCTAATATTCTAGTGCTATTGTCAATTTCAAAAACCGAATACTGTATCCTGTGACCGAATTTAGACAAATATTTTGCAAAATTTGTTCTTAATTTATCATCCGAAATATCGTAACTTACTATTATCATTTTCACCTCTAATGAATTATAAACACAGGTATCTCACTTACACTTTTTCTTTTCATAAAAAATCTATAATATTGTTGAATGTATAAAAATATATCATCTTTATATTCCAATATTGCATTCATTAAGAACTGTATATATTGCGGATTAGACTTATATTTTAAGCACCATCTATTATTAATAACTTCGAAATCATTTTCTTTACATTGTCCAAGATTTATTGATTTTCTTACCTGATAATCAACAACCGGTCTTATTGGTTCCATCAAGTCACAAACCAATGATTTTCTCATGTAAAAGCATTTATGAAATACCCCGTAATATGTGTCAAATCCATAAACCTGCAATATGGCATCCACAATATTAAACAGCATGGTATATCCAATATCTAATGTTACATTTACATAATCATTTTTAATTCTTGGTTTTCTTCCTTTCCAATCAACATTATCAAATACTCTGGAAAAATACACTCTTGCAGCATTGCCTTCTATTCCCATTACCTCTAAATATTCCAATTGCTGTTCTAATTGAACTACCATTTTATCTAATAATTCAATGCCTTCTTTCATTATTTGATTCTTTCCTCTAATATTTTTTAATATTTGAGATTGATTCTTGATTTTATTCTGTTCTATTTTCCTGCCTATATCATTTTCTGTATATTCATACTGGTGCTTTCTTAACAAGGTATTTCCTTCCATCCTCGCTCCCAATATTTCATACACCTTAAATGTAGTAGTCATTAGGCATATAGAAAAGCCAAACTTTTTACTTCTCTGTATTAAACCACTTGTTATTGAGATATTACCAACTACACATATCATAAACAATCTGTAGCATGTTGATTGATATTTTATTCCTCCTTCTTTATTTTTCACTATTATGTTATCATTTAAAAATGATAATTTGTCACCTTCATTTGTAAATAAAAAAACTATCTGCTTCTTTTTAAAATCATTTGCATTTAACATATCAATCCCCCATATTTAAAGACCTGTCATATGCATCTTCATAAATACATTTCTTACATTTTTCAATATTTGACTGATAAAACTCATTCAAATCAAAAGACCTCATTGTATCAATCAATTCTTCAAATCGATTTTTCATCAATAAATCTTCATCTGGCAAATTAATCTTATATTTCTTATTATCATCTAAACTTCTTATCTCTAATTTTTGAACAGCATACCCCATTTCTGTCAATGCATAATACTGTGCATATAATTGAAAAACATATCCATCGTATATCTTACTAATATGTTTTTTCCTCTCAATAAGCAATTGCTTTTCCATATCGTATATATCAATTTTGCCTGATAACTTATATTTATCCGAATAAACGTCCAACGCAGTTATTATACTTTTCTTAGTAGAATAACTGCTATTATCTACACTTTCATGTGCCTTACTTCCGTTAATCTGATATGAAGACTGATATGTAAGATTGTCCTGACTTCCATATAACTTATGAAAATATATAGAAGCCGGACAAAATATAAAATCATTTAAGTTAGAAATAATTATGATATCATCCATTATTCATACCTTTTATTCTGTATAAAATCCAACCATTCAGCATGAGGTAATTTCAGGCAGTTCCTGTCAAAACCATCTTCTGTCCACTCAGACTTTATCTTTAACACCTCATATAATCCCTTAAGTGCTATACAATATGCACCATTTGCATCTGCATCTTTTGGCATCTTGCATTCTTTATCATCTGATTCTTTATAATTATCTGAGTCAAAAAATTCTCCTTCATCATTGATTACAGGTGATATTATTTTATCGTAACTTATTCCCTTCTCCTGTTCCTCAGCTTCAGTATAACTATTTCTCATCTGAACTGTAAGTTTATATAAAGATAACAGTTGTGCAAAGAATTCAGAATTTTTATCTTCATCCATCTTCTCCATATCTATCCTTACATCATGTCCATCAGCATAATTAATTTCATTATCTTCTAATAATAATTTTATTGTTTCTGTAAGATTTATTGATTTTGTTTTGCCTGTTCTCCTTGCATTGTTGAATTCACTCTGCAGTCTCTCACCATTGGTATATACTGTCCATTGTGTCTTACCCATGGTAATGTTGTAGGTATCAAAATTATTATAATCAAATCCAAAACTGAACATGTCTTTTTCGGCACAATATCTTATTTCATCAAATTGCATAAAGAACTGTTTTCTCGAATCATTTGTTGAAATGCTCTTAAAATTAAATGCACTGATAAATCCGGTTGACGGATCTATTTTTGATGTAAATGCAGCAGGTACATAAAATATTACACCACATTGTTTCCCAAGATTTTTTATATTATCCGGTACATATGTCAATTGATATCCTTTTAATAGTCCCCCTGGTTCATCTACAGATTTTCCTTTAGAAGCAAAATAATTCAGCTTATTAATAAGCATACTCTCGAACTTCTGGTATACCTGTCGTTCAACTTTAAAACGACCTCGCTTAAATCCATAATTCAAATCTTCCATAGCAATTATTGCATTATACTCAACCATAAGCATTGCTATCTCATGAACTACCCCTGAAATATATCCTTCTTTCAACTCTTTAATATTTCCTATAGATTTCCAGTTCTTTCTCGCATATTCTCTGGTCTTTTCCTTCTCAACCAGCTTCTTCTTATAATCATAATTATTCAATATATTATAACTTTTCTGTTTAACTATATTTCCATGAGAATCTATAACAGAAATATATATAAGATTACGCTCGCCCCTGTCAATTCCAATAACATGTATATCATCATTTTGTGCTATATATTTTACAGCCATATCATTTACATTATTTCGCGCTGCCACTTTATAATTAATAGTAATTGGAGTATGTATAAAATATTTGTCAACTGTGTATCTGTAATCTTTGACTATTTCCTTCTGGGCAGTCCTGACCTCTACTTTATCAAGATATTCCTTTGCAGCTCCTGACAAGTCACTTTCTTTAATATATCCATTATACATTTTATAAATTTCATTATATATATCATCTGGAATCGGTATTCTTACAACATCACCATTATCAAGCTGATTTTTATATGTCTTATTAACCAATACAGAATCCTTTTTATGCTTAACTGGATTTTTTACACTTGCCTTTCTATAAAATAATTCCGCCTGTCCATTTAACTTAATAACAATATTCTTAAGATTTTCCTCACTAAAAATGTTCTTGAAATACATAGTGTGAAGATTTTCTTTTCCTGTGCTGTTCTCTGCAAAATCCTTATTATAAATCTGAAATAAATATATCTTGCCTTCCTCATCAAGCTTATTAATATCAGCCTCACCTATATAAGCCCAGTCAATTCTATATCCCTGCATTTCAACTTCACGATAGAACTCACTTATATCGTTATAACTATCTGTTGCAGAGAATTTAAATCCATATTTTCTCCATTCCGCATGTTTCTCTATGCTGTTCTTAAAATAATCAATTAAATCCCTACAAAAACTGATATCAAAATTCTCACTTGTCTTAATATGTTTGTGTGCATTGTAACCTGAAATTATATAATCAGATGGCTTAAATGTTTCTATTCCTTTCTTTGATAAGAACACTTTAGGAAGCATTTTATTCGCCCCCGGCAACAGATTATATACCATCTTCTTATAATCATTATCGTTCTTTTTATCAGAATTTCCCTGTATAATCTTTTTATCGGGTTTATTTTTAGCATTAAAAATTGCCAGATAATACTTATTATCTCTTATTAAAATTATTGCATTATTATCAAACTCTTTACTCTGCGACCAACCATTAGCAAGTGTAGGACTTTGAAAATTAAGTTTTATTTTCTTAGAATTGTATGGTTTCTGTGTAACGTAATTTCTCACCCTGTTATATAATGGCACTATATTTTCTAATATATTATAGATATCGTCTATATCTGAATAAAACATTTCATCTCTATCCAGTACTTCATCAACAATAAATGCCTTTGCCCAATGATACATGTTCATATACATATCAAGCCTTTTCTTCATTTCATCAGCTTTTTCTTCGCTCTCAATCAGACTTATATGCTCATCGTATTCCAAATGTGCTGTTTCTGTATCAGTTATTATATTACTAATTTCCCTTATATATTGCTTAGCATTAGAATTTTTAAATTCATTTCGTTCTTTTTCATCTATATATTTCTCAACTAAATCATTAACATCATTAATACTCTTATATTTATCTTCTTTTACAGCTTTTTTAACTTTTCCTTCTTTAGACTTACCTTTTGCATGTATATTTTCATTATAAAAATTTTCAACGCAGCCTGTAATTAAATTCCAGTTACCACTTATAAAACATGATAATGTCTCATAAAAATCTTTTGATATATATATTCTTTTCTCATCTAATTCATCATATTTATTAACGATATCTTTCAGTTTTCCAATTATATTGCCTTTTTCTGTTTCATCAATAAACGCATTAACAGCATTATATACGCTCATATCATCTTCAAACATTTTAGGTACTTCAAATGAAGTTGATGTATACGCAAGGATTTGCTTATGCAGCTTACGCATTTTGAATAAATTATAATTATTCTTTGTCTGCTGGCAATAAAGATTCATATGTGCATTAACCACACCACATATTTCATTGTAAAAGTCTATTCCTGACTGAATTAATACCATGTTATAAAAATCCGGATTAAATATCTGATTCAATTCCCAATCACCCATTTTATCCTGATTATTTTTTTCAATTACTTCTATTTCATCCAATGCCTTTTCTGAGATTTTCTTATATGATGTCATATTAGCAAGAAAAATCAAAGAATTTTCATGCACAATTCTATAAGCTATAGATGTAGAAACAGCCTCTTTAGTAAATACATTTTTTCTCTTTTCAAAAAAATCCGTAAAATATGTGCTAAAACCATTAAACAATGCTAATGTTTCCAGTTTGCCAGCTTTGTCTTTAACATCATATTGATTATAATTTTTAATAAAATCTGGCAGTATCTCTTTAAAAAGCTTTGCATTAAACATATTTTTATAATCAGAATCTGATTGCAGATGTGTGCATATCTGTTCCCTCATTTTGTTATGCTCTTTTTCTAATGCTTTCTTATTGTCTTTTGATAGACTTGACTGAACCGAATTCATTAATTCAAAAAGCAGAGTAAAATCTAGATCAGTTAAACCTGATAATGATTTATCTATATATTCTCTATAATAATCATCCATTATATTTTTTAACTCTGTGCTTTTCTCTTGTCTTAACTCATCTTCCTGGATAAGTCCATTCTGTATTATATGCTCCTGTGTATGCCCAACAGGTCTTAATTCATTCCTTAATGTCTTTGCTACTGGTGTAACCCCCACAAACTCTCTGTAAACTATGCTGCGATTTCCGTTCATATAAATATCCTCCTTTACTATGTTCAATTTTTATAAAGTGATGTAATATATACTCGATTATATTTAAAAAAATAACGCTTCCTATGCGTTACCTTTTAACAAATCACTTTAATCTACCTAAAAGTAGAAATTAATTTTATTATATTAACTTCTTATATATCCGTCAATATTATTCTTTAAATATATTTTATAGATTATATTGATATATTCTCTCTGTATTGTTATTATATATTACACATTGGTGCATCATTTTATATTTTAACTATATCTCACATATGAAACATTTAAGAAAGGCGACATATGAATAATAGCAACCGCACTACTCACCAGAAAGATGTCTCCCTTAAGACTTTCTGGCGTGATAATGAACATTTTGCAGATCTTTTCAATGCTACTGTCTTTAATGGTAAACAGGTGCTTAAACCTGACAAACTTACAGAAATGGACACTGATGTCTCTGCTACAATTCATTCCAAAAGTTACAATGAATCTATTACCAGAAACAGAGATGTAGTAAAGAAGATGTCTGATGGCGTTGAGTTCAATATTCTTGGTCTTGAGATTCAAGACAAGACCCATTATGCCATGCCTCTAAGAACTATGACTTATGATGCACTCGGCTACATAAAAGAATATAATGATATCAAAAAACATCATAAGCTGAATAAAGATTCTTTCAGTTCTCATGAAGAATTTCTTTCTGGAATTAACAAGTCTGACCGTTTCCACCCTATAATAACGCTCGTTCTTTACTATGGTGAGTCGTTATGGGATGGTCCTACCTGCCTGTCTGACATGATGATTTCCATGCCTGATAATATCAAGGCTTACTTCTCCGACTATAAGTTAAATCTGGTTCAGATACTTGATTCTGATAAATATACATTTTATAATGAAGATGTAAGAGATGTGTTTAATATTATAAGGAACATATATAATGATGATTTCGATTCAATATATCGTGAATATGAATCCCGCAATGTAGATATTGATGTAATGGAACTGATATGTAACATAACCTCAGTTCCAAAGCTTATGGACTTATGTACAGATACTGAACAAGGAGGGACTGTCAATATGTGTGAAGCAATGAAACGATTTCAGGCTGAATGTGAAAGCAAAGGTATGAAAGAAGGTATCGATTCCGAAAAAGTCAACTCTATCATCTCCATGCTAGAATTCGGCATAACCAAAGAACAGATATTAACCAGGTACACTAAAGAGGATTTAGAAAGAGCAGAAGCTGCTATCGCTAATGAGAACTAACACCATACTAATAATATTAAAGCCAGTTAATCTAGCAATTAAGATTAACTGGCTTATTTTATCTGATACTTTTATAGATTTCCGGTCTTCTGTCCCTGAACAATCCCCAGCTCACGCGAAGGTCGGCATCTGCGTCAAGGTCGGATTCCCCATAGACAATTTCTTCCTTGTCTCTTGATGCCTGTGTTACTATCTCGCCTGTTGCATCCGTTACAAATGAAGAACCATAGAATAAAAGTGATGATTCCTGATAACCATTAGCTTCAGATGGTGTAACCTTCTCCTCACCAATACGGTTGGCAGCTACTACAGGAACTATATTGCACGCTGAATGTCCCTGCATACATCTTCTCCAGTGCGGCATGCTGTCAACCTCAAGAATCGGCTCTGAGCCAATCGCTGTCGGATAGAAAAGGATTTCTGCTCCCTGTACCGCCATTCCTCTGGCTGTCTCTGGAAACCACTGATCCCAGCATATTCCTACTCCAATTCTCGCATATCTTGTATCCCACACCTTAAAACCTGTATCTCCCGGTGTGAAATAGAACTTTTCCTGATAATAATGGTCATCAGGAATATGTGTTTTTCTGTATATTCCAAGAACACTTCCATCTGCGTCAATAACTGCAACAGTGTTATAGAACACATTTATATCTCTTTCATAAAAGCTTATTGGAAGCACAACTTTAAGTTCGGCTGCCAGCTTCTGAAAATGCTTCACAGCCGGATTCTCATCAACAGGTGTTGCAAATGCGTAATAATCATAATTTCTCTCCTGACAGAAATACTGTCTTTCAAAAAGCTCAGGAAGCAGTATTATCTGTGCACCGTTAGCTGCCGCTTCACGAACCATCTTATCAGCCTTTGCAATGTTCTCTTCTACCGACCGTGAACACTGCATCTGTATGCCTGCATACTTTACATTTCTCACACTATTTTACCTCCGGAATCTGTTGTGTAATACAGTGGATATTGCCTCCACCGACTATTATATCTCTTGCATATATCCCGACTATCTTTCTGTCTGGAAATGCTTCTTTAAGCACATTTATTGCAAGACTGTCCGCCTCATCATCAAACTGCGGCACTATGACTGAGTCATTGGCAATATAGAAATTAACATAAGACGCAGCAAGACGCTCGCCTGCTTCTCTCATGTCCTCGCCTTCCTCAAATTCAAAGCCGTTAAGTTCTTCCTCAGTTATGCACACAGGTTTCTTGGGAATAAGCATTTTTCTTACTTTAATGTGTCTTCCTTTGGCGTCAGTTACATTCTCAAGAACAGAAAGACAAGCCTTGCTCATCTCGTACTGCGGGTCATTCTCATCATCTGTCCATGCAAGCACGACCTCTGCTGGTGCTGTAAATGCGCATACATTATCCACATGTTCGTTAGTCTCATCATTGTATATCCCACAGGGAAGCCAGATTATCTTGCTTACATTGCAGTACTGCTTTAATTTATCATCAATCTGTTCCCTGCTAAGCTGTGGATTTCTTCCTTTACTCAACAGACAACTTTCAGTAACAAGCATTGTTCCTTCGCCATCTGTATGTATTGAACCACCTTCAAGAACAAATGGTGCTGCATTATATCCCTGACAGCCAAGATAAGACATAAACTGTCCGGCTACAAGGTTGTCATTGTCCCAGTCCGCGTACAGTCCGTCATATGTTCCGCCCCACGCATTAAATTCCCAGTTAATTCCACGCAAATCACGCGCTTCATATGGTGTATCCACATTTCCACTCACAACGAATGTAGGACCTGTATCTCTTGCCCATGCATCGTCTGTATCCATGACTACAAGCCTGACCGTTTCCGGGAGCATCTTTGCTGCTTCCTCTTTTCTACCTTCTGATACAATCATGTATACCTGCTCGCTTTCACTGATTACAGACGCAATCTGTGCAAATGCTTTCTTAGCCGCCTTTGCTCCATAAGCCCAAGAACCCGGTCTTTCTGGCCATATCATAATGCAGCCCTGATGTCTTTCAAATTCAGCAGGCATACGAAAACCGTCTGCTGCCGGAGTACTGTTTATATAATCCATATCTATAATCTCCCTTTGAAATCTTCATAGCCAAAATGCTTCCATACCTTACATTCCCCATCACTATCCATAATTACAATATCCGGCAGTGGGATTCCGTTAAATGTGTTGTTCTTAACCATTGAATATATAGCCATATCTTCAAATACGAGTCTGTCCCCGACATTGATTTCCCTGCCCAATTGATAATCACCTATGATATCTCCTGCAAGACATGTATAAGATGACAGTCTGTATCTGTATCTTCCATTCTTCGCCGGTTTCCATATACCTTCTTTTACGTCCATATCAAAATCAATCTCTATGTCCTTATCAATTCCATACTCATCTTCCATGTCCGATATTTTCAATCCACCACGAAGAGGCGGTGTATATGGCATTTCCAGTACATCTGGCATATGACACGCTGCAGATGCATCAAGTATAAGAGTTGTTATTCCATTTTCAACTTTATCAAGAACTGTAGTCACAAGATATCCTGCATTAAGTGCAACAGCTTCCCCTGGTTCAACATACACCTGTACATCATATTTCTTTTTCACATGACTGATACATTTTTCAAGAGTTTCAATGTCGTAATCTTCACGGGTTATATGATGTCCGCCGCCAAAATTAACCCACTTCATATCTTTCATGAGAAATCCGAATTTCTCTTCAACAGCCTTTAATGTTGCCTCTAAGTCATCTGAATTCTGCTCACATAATGTATGAAAATGTATTCCTTCCATGCCAGATAACACATCCGGTTCTTCCTTAAGAGCGGCTTTCAGGTTCTTAGGAGTAACTCCAAGTCTGCTGCCCGGCGCACATGGGTCATATATTGCATGGTCACCCTGTGTAGAAAACTCTGGATTAACTCGAAGTCCAAAGCTTACTCCAGCCTCAATACATCTGGCTTTATGCTTCTTTAACTGTGAAACTGAGTTAAAGACAACATGGTCACATATATTTACAAGCTCATCCATATCCTCATCAGTAAATGCCGGTGCAAATACATGATTTTCTTTTCCCATACACTCAGCACCAAGTCTGGCTTCATATATTCCACTTGCCGTAGTTCCGCTTATATATTTTCGAATCAGCGGATATTCTGCATATGCTGAAAATGCTTTCTGCGCCAGCAGTATGTGGCAGCCGGTATCTTCTTCTACTTTATGAAGTATCTCAAGATTATGAATAAGCATTTTTTCATCTATTACATATGCCGGTGTCTTTAACTCATCAAATCTCATAATTAACCTCTCTTTTTAGTCTACTAAAACAGGATTTTCATCGACAACCCATGGGAGACCGTACTTATTAAGCGCATCCATGTATGGATCCGGATCAAATTCATCTGTTGTGAATACTCCCGGCTTGTTCCAGAGTCCCTTTGCAACAAGCATTGTACCAATCATAGCAGGTACGCCTGTTGTATATGAAATAGCCTGTGAACCTACCTCACGGTAACATTCCTGATGGTCGCACACATTGTAAATATATACCTTCTTCTCCTTGCCGTCTTTGATACCTGTGAAGATACAGCCGATATTAGTCTTACCTACTGTTCTTGGTCCAAGTGAAGCAGGGTCTGGAAGAAGTGCCTTTAAGAACTGGATTGGAACAATCTCCTGTCCGTTGAATTCAACCGGGTCAGTTCTTAACATTCCGACATTCTCAAGGCATTTCATATGTGTAAGATAGCTCTGTCCAAATGTCATGAAGAAACGTATTCTCTTAACATGCGGAATATTAGCAGCAAGTGCCTCTATTTCCTCATGATGAAGCAGGTACATATCCTTCATTCCTACTCCCTCAAAATTGTACTCTCTCTTTATTGACATAGCAGGAATCTCAACCCAGTGACCATCCTCCCAATATGAGCCGGGTGCTGATACCTCACGAAGATTAATCTCCGGGTTAAAGTTAGTTGCAAACGGATATCCATGGTCTCCGCCGTTGCAGTCTAATATATCAATTGTATGTATCTCATCAAAATAGTGTTTCTGTGCATAAGCTGTGAATACGCTTGTTACACCCGGATCAAAACCAGTTCCTAAAAGTGCTGTAATTCCGGCTTCTTTATATTTTTCTCTGTAAGCCCACTGCCATGAGTAGTCAAAATATGCTGTAAATCCAAGACGCTTGCATCTCTCCTCATATACCTTTCTCCACTCAGGATTGTCTGTATCCTCACACTCGTAATTAGCAGTATCAACATAAGGAACTTTACATGCAAGGCAGGCATCCATAATCGTAAGGTCCTGATATGGAAGTGCCACATTAAGAACTACATCTGGCTTGAATTCATTGATAAGCGCAATAACCTCATCTGTGTTGTCAGCATCAACCTTTGCTGTTGTGATGTTAGTGCTTGTCTTACCCTTCAATTCGTCTGCTAATTTGTCACATTTGCTCACTGTTCTGCTCGCTATGCACAGGTCTGAAAACACCTCGCTCACCTGACATATCTTGTGGATTGCTACTGAAGCAACTCCTCCGCAACCAATTACTAATACTCTGCTCATCTTTCTTCCTCCTGTTCTAATAATTCTTCAACATACTTTGGCAGCATGAATGCACCTGTATGAAGATTAGTTGTGTAATATTCTGTATGTATATTTCTTCTCTTCCACTCTGCCGGCTTGAAATCCTTAAGCGGATGATATTTCTTTGACGCAAATCCAAACAGCCAGTATCCTGACGGACTTGTTGGTATATGTGCCTGATACACGCGGCTTATTGGAAATGTGTGGAACACCTTCCTGTGCATGCTTCTGCATGCATCCTCATCCTCATCATAGAAAGGACTTCCATGCTGGTACACAAGTATTCCGTCCTCCTTAAGTGCCTTATAACAGTTTCCATAAAATTCCCTTGTAAACAGTCCCTCACTCGCACCAAACGGGTCTGTTGCGTCATTAATTATAAGGTCATACATATCCTGCTTGGAGCGTAAGAACCTTAATGCATCTGAATTATAAATGTGTACTCTCTCATCTTCTAATCCTACTGCCGTCTCTGGAAAATACTCCCTGCACACATCAACAAACATGTTGTCCTGTTCAACTATGTCAATATTTTCGATATTGTCATACTGCAACAGTTCCTTTGATACACCTCCGTCACCGCCACCGATTATCAATACATTTTTAACATCTGGATGGACTGACATTGGCACATGCACCACCATCTCGTTATAGATGAAACAATCCTGTTCTGAAAATATAACACTTCCATTAAGTGTCAGGAATTTTCCGAACTCTGGCGACTGAAATACATCTATTCTCTGATAGTCGCTCTCGCCAGAAAACAGTTGTTTTTCAACCCTGATATCAAACTTCACATGTGGTGAATGAAGTTCTGAAAACCAAAATTCCATAGAAACTTTCTCCCTTCTATATTTGACCGATTGAACAAATCGGACATTTACATTCTTAATACATTCAGTGTCTGCAATGTTGAATCTTCCATTCCCTGCATTGAACAGCCCTTCTCTACTGAATACTGAATATAGTCTATTATCTCGTCTGTGATTTCTTCACCCGGCGCAAGTATAGGAATTCCTGGCGGATATGCCATTACGAACTCCCCTGATATATGTCCTGCTGCCTCACGGATTGGAACTTTAATCTTATCGGCATAGAAGGCTTCCTGTGGTGAAGCAAGAACCCTTGGAAGCAGCATTTGTCTGTCTACTTCAAAGCGTTTTTCTTCTTTTGAATACAGACGGCTGATTTCAGCCAATGCTCCGACAAGTCTTTCTATATCCTGTATTCTGTCACCAATTGATATGTACGCCATTATATTTCCAATGTCGCCGAATTCTATCTGGATATCATACTCATCTCTTAAGATATCATACACCTCAATTCCATCAAGTCCGATATCCCTTGTATAAACACAAAGCTTGGTAACATCATAATCATAGACTGTTCCACCATTAATCAGTTCTTTTCCGTATGCATAATAACCGCCTACCATATTAATCTCATCTCTTGCATACTGTGCCCACTCGCTCACCTTTGCAAATGACTGTCTGCCGCGCAGGGCAAGATTTCTTCTTGATATATCAAGGCTTGTCATAAGAAGATATGACGCGCTCGTTGTCTGCGTAATATTAATAATTGTCTGTACATAATCAGCATTCATACCATTATTGGTAAGAAGGATTGAACTCTGCGTAAGCGAACCGCCTGACTTATGCATTGATATTGCTGCAAGGTCTGCTCCTGCTTTCATTGAATTCATAGGAAGGTTGTCACCAAAATACAGATGCGTTCCATGTGCCTCATCAGCAAGCACCTTAAGTCCATATGAATGTGCTATATCACATATTCCTTTAATGTCTGAACAGATTCCATAATATGTAGGATTGTTCACCAAAACCGCCACCGCATTCGGATGCTCCTGTATTGTCTTTTCAACCTGCTGCACAGTTACTCCTAGCACTATTCCAAGCTTTGCATTAATTTCTGTATTAAGATAAACAGGAATCGCACCACACAGAATCAATGCATTAATTACGCTTTTATGCACATTTCTTGGAACGATAATCTCATCTCCAGCCTTACATACAGATAACACCATGTTCTGTACTGCCTGCGTTGTTCCTCCTACCATGAAAAATGCGTGTTCTGCCCCAAATGCTTCTGCTGTGAGCTCCTCTGCCTCCTTGATAACAGAAACAGGGTGGCACAGGTTATCAAGTGGCTTCATTGAATTAACATCTATTCCAACACATCTTTCTCCAAGTAAATCTACCAGTTCTGGGTTGCCCCTTCCTCTCTTATGTCCCGGAACATCAAACGGAACAATTCTTTTCTTTCTGAATTTCTCAATTGCTTCGTAAAGCGGTGCACTCGCCTGTCTTTTTAAGTCCATAATCTCCCCCTGTTCTCATTGCTGCCTATGCTTCTATTCTCATCGCTGCTCGCGCTCGCAGCTTTATTCCAGAGCTGCGCTCTGTCATTGTCGCGGCGCTCCTCGAATATCCGTGAAGAAATCCCAATTCATGCAAGCATGATTGTGATTTTTCACTTCTATTCTCATCGCTGCTCGCGCAAAAAGGCGTGATTGATTTAAAATCAATCACGCCTGTATAATCATATTCTATCTTCTTTTTGATTACTGTATTGCCAAATACAGTAAATCTGACCTTTCAGAGTTTATCCAAGTAAGTCACTGTTACCGCTCTTATTGACCGTTTCACAAGATGATATGCTCTCTCGCATGATAATTTTAAAATCAACTTATAAAATTTGAGCTTCTAACTCAATCAATAATGTGTGCCCTCGTCACACTCGGCAACCGACCCGCCCGTCCGCAAGGCTTAACATGTAATCATGTGGTCTGTATTTACGATATCTTTTTATATCCAAAATACTTTTAAAATATAATATAACTGTCTGCTGGTGTCAATAACATTTTTTATATTTACTCCATATTTTACCTGAACTTTTCAAATATATTACATTATTAACCCTGAAACCTAAAGACATTATTTCCTTTTTATTTGTTACCATACAACTTCCGTGCTACCGCAAATGCTTCCTCAGGAATCCCCATTTCTCTATACATTTCCTTCCAGTCTTCTGTAAGTTGTCCTTTTAATTCAAGCTGTGTTTTCCTGTTTATACCCGAAAATACCCCAAACCATTTACGGACATCCGGATTGCTTTTGTAAAAACTGCCACCCTCACGCTTTATCTGCATGTCCATAACTGCTGTTATCTGTAACATAAGATGCAATTCACCGGTTACATCAGACGCCTCCATGAGAACATCAGGTCTTTTATTGTAAAAGTCCATAAAGTACTGCATAGCACCCTTTGTATCCTCTTTGGCAAGATAAGACGACAAAACTGCTTTCAGCTCCCTTGTTTCGGCTTTTTCGCCAACCATTCCAACCTTGCATTCCTTTACCTTGATATTGTTTACTCTCACCCACACAAGCAATAAGAATTCAGATATAAAGCCAAACACACGCCTGTGGTATGAATCCTTATCAGTCTCCATATCAATGCGTTTCTGAACCTCAAAGAATATCGTAAACAGCCACTCAGCATATTTATCAAAAAGCTCTTTAGAAGTGACTATCATATTTCCAAAATATGTCTCATTGCCATTAACAAGCTGTATAAATGTATCATAATACTCGGGATATAATTCCTTAATAACTTCACCTGTCATGTCAAGCGCAGTTACATTATGATTAGCAGAAAATCCGTAATGATATGAATTATTAAGAACGACTCTCTTGGTTGTAACAAGTTCGTACTCCTTAAAAATCTGCTCATACTGCTTTTCATTCATAATATGCTCGTTCTCATCAATAAGATATCTTCTGTAATGGCATGTTCCAACATAATTAATATCATGCACATTTTTCCATATCCAGTATAATCCTGTAAGTTCACTATAATAACCGTTAAGAGCCGATATATTATCTCCTGTATCGTCCCTGAGATACCCCAGTGGTGAATTAATGGCTGTACCTACCTGAAGTGGCACATACATATTATCATCAGGCTTTGTAAAATGTTTATGTGTAAGTGTGTAAATTGTTAAGTCCATATTCACCCTTTATGCCAGAAATCCACTGGCTCATACTCCTGCAATTTTGCAAGAAATCCAAGTTTTCCAAGCTCCTCCTGAATTAAATCCAGTGTCTGTTCGTCATCCGCAACAATTGTATGATAATGATATCCTGATGTCACATTCATCAATAGGCTGCTCTTTCCATTTGCAATTTCCTCAAGATATTTCCTGATATCACGCCTTGAATGTATATTCATCTCCGCTCTTATAACACCATATACCTTGTGATACACAAAAACGTCTCTTATCCATCCACCCATGTCAACTATTGCTCCAAGCTCTGCTTCCACCTCATCATCTTCATGTTTAACCTTAAGTATGCGGCTGTACTCCTGCTTATCATTAAGCACATAGCCTCTGTTAGTTGAGAAAACATCTATATTCTTCGCGCGGATAAGCGCTATATCCTGCACTATAACCTGCCTGCTTACATCTAATATCTGTGCAAGCTGTGTACCCGGCACAGGACTTGACGAATGTTTTAATATATCTACTATCTGATTTCTTCTCTCTTCTCCATTCATTGCTACAACTCCCCAGTTCACCCCGACAATGATTACTCCTGTACAGGATGAAGATTTTTTAATGAAATGTCCATAATTGGTGCAGAATGTGTAAGTGCACCACTTGATACAAAGTCTACACCAAGGTCAGTAATTTTTGCAATGTTTTCTTTAGTTACATTTCCAGAAACTTCAACTAAAGCTTTTCCACCAATTATATTCATAGCCTCTCGCATATCCTCATGACTCATATTATCAAGCATAATAATATCTGCGCCTGCCTCAACAGCTTCACGCACCATTGAAAGATTCTCAACTTCAACTTCTATCTTTCTTACAAATGGTGCATATTCCTTAGCCATTGTAACTGCCTGCTTAACTCCGCCTGCAGCACCTATATGGTTATCCTTAAGGAGTACTCCGTCTGTAAGATTATATCTGTGGTTATTACCACCTCCGATTCTGACAGCATACTTCTCAAATATACGGTTATTAGGTGATGTCTTTCTTGTATCAAGAAGCTTTGTCTTAGTTCCTGCAAGCAGCTTCGCAACACCATTAGTATATGTCGCAATTCCACTCATTCTCTGGAGATAATTAAGTGCTGTTCTTTCTCCACACAGAAGAACTCTTATATCTCCTCTTACAACTGCCATCTTCTGACCTTTCTTAACCTCATCCCCGTCTTTTGCAAAAAATGTAATCTCTACATCTTCATCAAGCAGTTCAAATGTTCTTGCAAATACCTGCAGGCCACATATTATTCCGTCCTGCTTGCATATAAGCTCGACTTCTCCAAGTTTTGGTTCTGGCATAACACTGTTAGTTGACACATCCTCACTTGTAATATCTTCTTTAAGTGCTCCAAGAATGAGCGGATCCACATTTAACTTTAAAGTAACTTTATCAAACATATCATTTCTCCATTTCTATATATTATGCGTAATTCTTCTTCTGGCTTTCTTCATAGGCTTTATCTGCCTCTTCAATCTTTTTATTGACTAATTCTGCATATTCTCCGTCAATTTTCGACTCATCTGCATATTTTTCTGCATCAAATGTATCAAAATATGTAATCTCATCCTGTGTCGGTTTTACAACTGCATTTTCAGTAATATCAAGCGCTGCCCTCTTTGCAAACACAAGACTTTCAAGAAGTGAGTTGCTTGCAAGCCTGTTTCTTCCATGAACTCCGTTGCATGCTGTCTCGCCTATTGCATACAGGTTATCCATTGTTGTTCTGCTCTCATGGTCTACCTTAATTCCTCCCATGAAATAGTGCTGTGCAGGAACAACCGGAATACACTCTTTTGACGGGTCATATCCCTTATCAATACAATACTGCACTATATTAGGAAAATGCGTTTTTAATTCTTCTTCAGGTATTGTCCTTAAATCTTCCCATACAAAGTCTGTATTGTCCTTTGCCATCTGTTTTCTAATCTCTTCTGTAAGCAGGTCTCTTGGAAGCAGCTCATTAACAAATCTTTTTCCATTCTTATCATAAAGCTTTGCGCCTTCGCCTCTTACTGATTCAGATATAAGAAAGCTCCTGTCTTCCTCTTTGTCAGAATAAAATGTTGTCGGATGAATCTGGACATAATTAATATCCTTTAATTCTACTCCATGCTTTATAGCAATTGCAATTGCATCTCCTGTAAGATGTCTGAAATTCGTTGAATGTCTGTATAAACCACCAATTCCACCTGTAGCAAGTACAACATCTGAAGCTTCTACCTTAATAAGCTCTCCATTTTCTGTCCTTATAACCGCACCAAGGCATCTGTTATCTCTGCTTATTATATCAAGCAGTCTTGTGTATTCCATAATTGTCACATTGGGAAGAGTTCTCACCTTCTCTAACAGATGGCTTGTTATCTCTTTACCTGTAATATCTTCATGGAATATTATCCTGTTAGATGAATGAGCTCCTTCTCTTGTGTATGCAAGACTTCCGTCAGCCTCTCTTGCAAATCTTGCTCCACAATCGACAAGATCTTTTACTACATCTGCTGATGAACGGATCATTATTTCAACAGATTTCTTATCATTTTCATAATGGCCGGCTTTCATTGTATCTTCAAAATAACTGTCGTAATCTTCTTCACATTTTAGCATACACATACCGCCCTGTGCCAGAAATGAATCACTGCTCTCACAATCAGACTTTGTTATCATAAGAATCTTCTTATCGGCAGGCAGATTCATTGCCATATACAGACCAGAACAGCCACATCCGGCTATCAGCACATCTGTTTTAATTGTATTATTCATAGGATACCTCCATTCTTTCTGCGCATACTACAATCTTACTTTGCAAGCTCAAGCATTCTTGTAAGTGGCTTCATTGCTTTCTTTGCAACTTCTTCATCTACAAACACTTCATTATTTTCCTGTTCAAGAACATCAAGCACCTTATCTAAGGTTACCATCTTCATGTTGACACATACCTGGTCAGGCTTTAATGTATACATTTTCTTGCCAGGTGCCTTTTTTCTTATCTCACCAAATACACCATCAACTGTTGCAATTATGAATTCCTCACAATCTGTATCTACAACATAATCAATAATTCCTGATGTACTGCCTATGTAATCAGCATATTTTAATACTTCCTCTGTACATTCAGGGTGTGCTGCAAGCTTTGCCTGTGGATATTTCTTCTTAGTTTCAACGACCATATCCTCTGTTATCGCAACATGTCTTGGACAGAAGCCTTTATTAAGAATCACATTTTTCTCTGGAACCTGCTTTGCAACGAATCTTCCAAGATTCTGATCAGGAATAAAGAAAATATTTTTATTAGGAAGGTTCTTTACTATCTTTACTGCATTTGATGATGTCACACAGACGTCTGAATAAGTCTTTAACTCTGCTGTTGAATTGATGTAACAGACAACTGCAAGGTCATCATACTGTTCACGCATCTTAAGAATTTCTTCCTTAGTTGCCATATGTGCCATTGGACAATCAGCACCTGGCTCTGGCATAAGCACCTTCTTTTCCGGATTAAGAATCTTAGCACTCTCACCCATGAACTCAACACCCGCAAATACTATAATATCCTGATCCACCTTAGTAGCTACCTTGCTAAGATAGAATGAATCCCCAACATAATCAGCAACTTCCTGTACATCTTCATCTACATAATAATGTGCAAGAATAACTGCGTTCTTCTCTTTTTTCAACTTTAAAATATCACTTGTAACTGACATATTGCTTCTCCAATCGTTAAGGTTTACATATGCTTGACTTGCGTTTTACATACATTGTGCTAGAGTATACCACGAATGTTTACATCTGACAAGACAGTTGTAAAATTTTCTGTACAGTTGGGGTGTTGGGTTGCTCTGCCGATTTCTCTGGTATATTTTTCTATTAAGCTGTTATTTTGCCTACGCATACTTGTTAATCACGCAATTGCGTAGGTTTTTTCTCACTAAAAAAGGAGCTTCATCATCGATGAAACTCCTTTTTTGTAAAATAACACCTACACAATCTACATTTTGATATTAAATAGTAGGTTTCTCCAGCCATTCCAGTCCTGAACAGCCCTATCATAATTACATATCTTCCTCAATATGTTCTCTTCCCTGTGCGATTATGCTTCTTACATGATCGTCTGCCAGTGAATAGAATATTGATTTACCTTCTCTTCTGTTCTTAACCAACTTGTTCTGTTTCAATATTCTTAGCTGATGAGATATTGCAGACTGTGTCATATTGAGAGCCTGTGCTAAATCACATACGCACACTTCTGCCTCAAATAATACATACAGTATTCTAATTCTCGTTGAATCACCGAATACCTTGAACAATTCTGCAAGGTCGTATAATTCATTCTCATCTGGCATTGTTTCATTAACTATCTTTAATAAGTCCTCATGTATTTCTATTGACTCACAGCATTCACAATCTGCCATTATATTACCTCTTTCTTTATAAGTTCTTTACGAATAATGCTCTTATTGCATTGATTACAGCAATAACCATTACACCTACATCTGCAAATATTGCTACCCACATGTTTGCTATACCTATTGCACCAAGCACCAGACATATAAGCTTTATGCCTATTGCAAAATAAATATTTTCATAAACAATACGTAAGCATTTTCTTGATATCTTAATTGCCTTGGATATCTTTAACGGGTCATCGTCCATCAATACTATGTCAGCTGCTTCTATAGCGGCGTCACTTCCTAATGCGCCCATTGCTATTCCGATATCTGCTCTTGAAAGTACCGGTGCATCATTGATACCATCACCTACAAATGCAAGCTTTTTCTTTGATTTCTTATGTTCTAACAGCTCCTCAACCTTAGAAACCTTATCTGCCGGAAGCAATTCACTGTACACAGCATCTATATTTAATTCTTTAGCTACAGCATCTGCTACATTCTTTGCATCACCGGTAAGCATTACTGTCTTACGTACTCCAGCTTTCTTAAGTTCTTCTATAGCCTGCTTTGCATGAGGCTTTAACAAATCTGATATTAGTATAAGTCCTGCATATGCCCCGTCAACTGCCACATGAACCTGAGTTCCGGCCTCGTTGCACTCTGCATATTCAAGACCGAGTCTTCTCATAAGCTTTCTGTTACCTGCAGCCACTTCTCTTCCTGATACATTAGCCTTAACACCTTCACCACTGATTTCCTCAACATCTGTAACTAATGTCTTGTCAATCTCTTTTCCATAAGCCTTCTGTAAACTCTTGCTTATAGGATGTGTTGAATAGCTTTCTGCAAATGCAGCATATTTTATAAGTTCATCTTTGTCAATAGTGTTATTATATACACCACTGACCTCAAATACTCCCTGTGTCATAGTTCCTGTCTTATCAAAGACAACAATGTCTGTCTCTGCAAGTGCTTCAAGATAACTTGAACCTTTTACAAGAACACCCTGATTACTTGCTCCACCGATTCCTGCAAAGAAGCTGAGCGGAATACTTATGACAAGTGCACAAGGACAGCTTATTACTAAAAATGTAAGCGCTCTGTATATCCACATTCCCCACTGAGGAGATACTCCTAAGAATATCATGCTTACAAGTGGTGGAATTATAGCAAGTGCCAGCGCACCGTAACAGACTGCAGGTGTATATATCTTTGCAAATTTACTGATAAAGTTCTCTGAACGCGATTTCTTGGAACTTGCATTCTCTACAAGATCAAGTATCTTAGATACTGTGGATTCACCAAATTCCTTAGTTGTGCGGATCTTAAGCACACCTGACATATTAATGCAGCCGCTTATTACTTCATCACCAGCCTTTGCCTGTCTTGGAAGGCTTTCACCTGTAAGTGCACTTGTATTAAGAGTTGTATTACCTTCTTCAATAATACCATCAATAGGAACTTTCTCTCCCGGCTGGACAACAATAACTGTACCAACCTCTACTTCATCAGGATCTACCTGCTCAAGTTTTCCATCAACTTCAATATTGGCATAATCAGGTCTGATGTCCATAAGCTCACTTATGTTCTTACGGCTCTTTCCAACTGCAATATTCTGGAACAGCTCACCAATCTGATAAAAGAGCATAACCGCAATTGCTTCTGTAAAATCACCATCATCTACAAGTGCAATTATAATTGCACCTACAGTTGCAACTGCCATAAGGAAATTCTCATCAAATACCTGTCTGTTAAGAATTCCCTTAATTGCTTTCCTTAAAATATCATATCCAATAACAAGATAAGGAACCATGTACATTATAAAAAGAACAACCGTAGGAATATCAACAAATGTGCCTATCACCTTAAAAGCAATCATAAGGACTGCTGCGATAATGATTCTTGTAAGCATCTTTTTCTGCTTTTTATTCATATTCTACTCCAATCTGCCAGAACAACTCTCACGGCTTTCTATTACAGATATATCTCGCAATCATCTTCTACTTTCTTGCAGTTCTTAAGAACATCCTGCATAACAGCCTTAGGATCCTGTCCTTCTTCAAATTCAACAATCATCTTAAGTGCCATAAAATTAACTGTAGCATCCTTAACACCTGCTGTATTCTTAGCTGCATCTTCCATCTTATTAGCACAGTTTGCACAATCAACATCAATCTTATAAGTCTTCTTCATAATATTCTCTCCTTAAAAACATTAAATAATCAAAGTTCTTTCATATGAACATTCATTCATATGTTCATTTTCATTATAACACCTATAAAACTTCTGTCAACAAGAATTCACTATATTTTTCCGCAAACATTTTATGTCCTTTCTCATCTAAATGCTGTCTGTCAACTTCACTTGGTTCAGCAGCACCAGCGGCATCAAAATAATAAAATCCATTTTCCTTTGCTATTTTTTCATATTCCCATGCAAGCTGCCTTGAAACATTTTCAGAACTTTCATTAAATTCAGGATCAAAGCCTTCTTCACCTACACCTTTTCCAAGATGAATCGGAGAAACTATAACTATCTTTGCATGTTCTCCTGCTGTCTTGTTAGCCTTTCTTGCAACTGCCTCCATTCCTTTTGCAATTGTCTTAGCATCAGCATGAAATTCAGTCTTGCAGTCATTCGTACCAAGCATTATAGCTATAACATCTACCGGCTTATGTGATTCAACAACTACTCCAATAAGATCAATGCCCTTTCTTGCATCTCTTACAGCATCTGGAAATATAGTTGTTCTTCCGCACAGTCCCTCTTCAATAATATTATATTCATTTCCAAGAAGATTAGCTATTCTGCCTGTCCATCTTACATCATAATCATATCTTCCTGATTTATCAGGCTTATATCCATAAGTATTAGAATCCCCAAAAAACAAAATATTTTTCATTGCCACATCCTCCCATGTAATATCTATCATTGTTCATTCCATACTTGTTTAGTATGTTTATATGTTATTACCTGCATAGTGATTTGTCAACAAAAAATTATTATAAAAAAATATAATTACTCACCCCGCCAGTAGGTTGTGTCAGTCTATATTTCCAAGTGGCGGTCTGTCAGAATATAAGCTTGATTTTTTATGAGCTGTGTGGGAGTTAGGGCTGCTATATACAAAAAATCAGTGCCAAAAAACACGTTCAAGCGTAGCGCGTTGTTTTTTAGCACTGTAATAGATTCTGTATATAGCAGCTCTTACTCCCACTAAGCGAATAAATCATGAAAGCTTGTGTTCTGACAGACCACCACTTGGAAATGTCCGAACCTAACACAACCCTACTGCTCTCTTTGCAAGCCTGTCAGCCTCTTCATTTCCTTCCACCCCTGAATGTCCCCTGACCTTCACAAATCTGATATTAATTGAATCCCTGACAGATGTAATATAATTATAATATTCTATTGTTCCTTTTTTGTTTCGTTTCCATTCTCCCACAGCCCATGCCTTGATACCTGCATAATCATAGAATATAGAAATATCTTTAAGTCCAAGCTCTATTGCTTTTTTTACAGCGGCCATGCTTCCAAGAATCTCTCCTGCAACATTACGCATTGAAGCCATCTCTTTATCACTGCCATTGCCTGACAATTCATATCTTACGCCATCATGCATAAGAAAACCGCCATATCCATACACTCCAGTTGCAATATTAAAAGAACCATCAACAAATGCATAATCATTGTCAGGCATTACATCTTCCATATTGCCACTTACGGTCTTTCCATTAATCTCCTGTACAGCTTCCCTTCCCATATAAGCCTTCGCCTCTTCCACAGATGGAAAGCTCTTATATTCGGCAGCTGGAAAACCATGCACATTCTTCTTACATTCGTCCCATGTCTGATATATTCCGGGAACTTTACCTACACGCACAGCATAATATTTCTTAGCCATATATATTTCCCTATTCTGATTAATAAACTCTGATTACTCCGGCAATCTCTTTTACCACTGAAAGTCCGTTAAATACTGTCATTGCATCATTAAAATTCTTCTCTGCAACGACATCAGTAATGATAACCAGTTCAGCAACACCGTCCTTACGGCTCTTCTGGACCACCTGCGCAATACTTACATCATTGTTTCCAAGAACACTTGCAATGTTAGCAAGAACCCCCTGCTTGTCTAATGCTTCTATTCTTAAGAAGAATTTGCTCTTGGTTTCAGATATATCCTTAACAGGAAGCTCTTTGTAGCATGAGCAGCCAATCTTGCCACATGAGCCATGAACTATGTTACGGCATACATCGATAATGTCCCCCATAACAGCAGAAGCTGTTGGCATCTGGCCTGCACCCCTGCCCATAAACATGGTATCATCACTTGCCTCACCATGAACAAATACCGCATTAAACGAATCTCTTACTGTAGCCAGAGGGTGATTCTCATCAATAAGCATAGGATGAACCTTAACTTCAATTCCATCCGGTGTGTTTCTCGCAAGTCCAAGAAGCTTGATAACATATCCGAATTCCTTAGCATACTTAATATCTTCTGCCGTAATCTTAGTAATACCCTCTGTATATACCTGATTAAATGTTACCCTTGAATTAAATGCGATTGATGACATAATAGCCATCTTTCTTCCTGCATCATATCCTTCAACATCTGCTGTAGGGTCTGCCTCTGCATATCCTAATTCTGTTGCCTTGGCAAGAGCGTCCTTGTAATTCATTCCTGATTCAGTCATCTTTGTAAGGATATAATTAGTTGTTCCGTTAACAATACCAATAATCTCTGTGATATTGTTGCCAGCCATGCTCTGCTTTAATGGTCTGATTATTGGAATTGCTCCCGCAACAGCCGCCTCAAACTGAAGGTCAGCATGCATTTTGTCTGCCATTCCCATAACCTCTTCACCATGCTCAGCAAGAAGATCCTTATTGGCAGTAACAACCTGCTTTCCAGCCTCAAGTGCCTCAAGAATATACTGCTTTGCAGGAGTAGTTCCACCCATAAGCTCTATTACAATCTCAATATCCTTATCTTCAATAATATCCTTCCAGTTGTCAGTCAGTAATTCTCTGTCAATTGGATCACGGTCTTTATCAAGATTTCTTACAAGAACCTTCTTAACTACAAGTTCTGCACCCGTCTTACTAATCACATCATCTTTCATACTCTGACATAACTTGTATACACCTGTTCCAACTGTTCCTGCTCCTAATATAGCCGCATAAATCTTTCTGCTCATTACTTTGTACGCCCTCATTCCTGTTTATTATGTTAAGTTTATTATATTAATCTGTGATACATTTATTTCATATCTACAGCATCAACCTGATCCTTAAAGTTCTTTATAGCCTTCCCAGCCTTCTTTGTTACAGATACAATTCTCATAAGAGATATAAAATCCCATAACCCCTCTATCATCAGAGCAATTCCAATAAATACTATAAGTGCTGATGATGTTGAAAATGGATTCAATAATGCAATGATGCCAATAACAACCATTACAACTGCACCTATAAGCTCAATCCACCATTTGTCTGACTCAAGATGGTAGAAATCCACAGCATACTGAAGTTTAAGGATTCCATCAACAATAATAATAATTGCAAGTGCTGTTCCTAAAAAAACCGCAATAAAACCTGGTTTAATCACGAAAAACATACCAAATGCAAGAAGCGTAACTCCCTGTACAAGACCATATGATCCAAGAATCTCACTTCCCGCAATCCTGAAATAATTGATAAGTCTTAATACTCCCCAGACACATAAGGCAACTCCAATTCCTTTACATATGATTTCCTGGGATGCTGTTGGAAATATTACCAGCAGTAAGCCAAGAACAAACAATGCAATTGAAACAATAATAATCTCAAACTTAATTGTCTTTAACTTCTTATAAATACTGTTCATATGCTCCATCTCCTTTTCACTCATTTCAAAGTTCCGTAGTTCTTTTGTCTTTTGATTATACACAAAAAAGAACATCACTTCAAGACATGCATTTTTCTGCACTTTAATCTGTCTGTGATGTTCTTTATTATTATTTAATATTAAGTTAACATATACAGATTACTCTGCTCTTGACATAGCCTGCTCGTAGTCTCTTGTTCCAACCCAGATTTCCTTAGTATATGGACACTTCTTCTGTTCAATAGAGCGCTTGATAATAACCGAAATACATACCACATTCGCTATTATTGCAAGCATTGCAACAACTCCCTGTGCTGTCGGGTTAGCTGTTATACCAAAGTTGGCAATTGCATCTCCTGCACTTGCACCTGTAGTGTGACATGTAATTGCTGCGTTATAAAGATCAAGTGCCTTAACACCAGCCTTAGTTGCTCCACCATATAATGATGGCAATACACTGAATGTATTGCTTAACTGGAATAATGGTAATACCTGTGCAAACATGCACCATGTCGCAAGTGTCATGGCTCTGTTCTGAATCCATCCACCCTTATTCCATAATGCATTAGCAAATGTAGGAGCAAGAAGAAGAGCTACACCACAGTACCATGTATGTGTTGGAAGATTACAATATGTATACTCAAAATTCCAGATGTCATAAGCAACGATAAACCATATTGTCATATCCGGCCAGAGCATATCATCCTTTTTCTTAGATGAGTAAATTCCCCACCAGCCTGTCATACAGAAGATATTAATAAGTCCTGCAATTCCATTAACAATATTCCACCAGCCACCATAAAGGAATACACCTTCATTAGATGCCCACCATGCACCAGAAAAATCTCCAGTAATCTGGTAAGCTCTTATGGCTGATTCAAAATCAGATACTACCGCAATAAGAATATTAATAGCAACAATTACGAATGGCCAAGGTTTAAACCATTCTTTCTTTCCAATTCCCCACTTATACTTAATCATGAGGAAACCGACAACTCCGATATCTGCTGCATAAAGCTTAGCATAATGGAACCATCCGTTCATATACTCATATGTCTGATTGCTGTGACCGCCAAACAGACCTGCCTGAATTGTTATGAAATAGATTGTGAGTACAGCCGGAATGATAACGAATAACACGATACCACCAATCTTAGTACGACGACCTATCTCATTAAGAATTACTAATCCTGCAAACACAAGCACCCAACCCAGTAACTGAGTCATGGCTGTGCTGCCATAAAGTTGAAATAACATTGTTCACGCCTCCAATCGCTTGATTGATTTTATAAGTATTTTACACTTTTTTAATAAATATTTCAAGTAAAAATGATAGTCTATATGGGCTATCCTAAACATTTTAATATCTGCGATTTCTTGTTGTTGACAACTGCAAGGTTTTGCAAGGCCGAACGAATATTTTTCTGAATCACTGCCGCCCTTATTCCTTCGAATGGTTTAAGAAAGCTGTTAATTCCAAGTTCTTTAGCATTCTGTTCCAGTCTTGTAATTGAAGTAAACGCTGCAGACCACTGTGTATTATTAAGTGTCTGTTCTAGTCTTATGAAGTCATAACACGCCATATATTCCCTTACATCCTTTATATATACGGTCATAACAACTTCATTCTCTATATCTTTATCCTTGAATTTTGAATTAGAAATATCTATTCCGAGTCTTCTAAGATTCGCGATTATTTTCATCAATACCTGTTCGCGGGCTGACATACTAACACTTCCCCTCACACTCAGCTTTCTTATATATTCTGGGCAGTACATTATTATGCTTTAGTTTTACTTTTTCCTTCAGGAATAACATATATCCATATAAGTGAACTTACAAACAAAAACATTGGATAAAACAGCTTTGGTAGAATCTGAAATGCTGTAATGCTATATCCAAGCTCTGAAACCGCTGATATGGCAACCAGCATCTGAGCACCATATGGTATTATTCCTTGAAATATACATGAAAATGTATCAAGAAGCGAAGCCGCTTTTCTTGGAGTAATATCATAATCATCAGCCATCTCTTTTGCAATAGGGTTAGCCATTACAATAGCAACTGTATTATTAGCTGTAGCAATATCCATTGTTCCAACTAAAAGTCCCATTCCAAGCTGTCCGCCTTTTTTCCCTTTAAATAATCTTCTTATTCCATTAAGTAAAGCATCAAATCCACCATATTCTTTAATAAGTGAACACATTACAGATACAAGAACTGCAACCATACATGTCTCAAACATTCCTGACGCACCACTTCCCATATTAAGAAGCAGAGTCTCCAATGTAACCTCTCCCATAACAAGCATAATAACTATTCCCGAAATAATACCTGTTATAAGTACAACAAAAACATTTACACCAATAATTCCACCCGCAAGTACAAGCACATATGGAATAATCTGAAAAAGATTATATGAATGTGCAATCTCACCATGAATATCTGTACTAAAAGAAAGCACAAGAATTATAACAAGGGTCACAATTGCTGCCGGAAGTGCTATCCAGAAATTCTCCCTGAACTTGTCTTTCATGGCACAGCCCTGACCATTACAAGCTGCAATAGTAGTATCTGATATAAAAGAAAGATTGTCTCCAAACATTGCACCACCCATGACAGATGCAACACATAATGCCATACTAAATCCTGATGCTTCTGATACCGCAACCGCTATTGGTGTAATAAGTGTTATTGTTCCAACAGATGTACCCATTGCAGTAGATACAAAGCAGGCAACAATAAAAAGTACCGCTACTGCAAACTTTGCAGGAATAATGCTTAACATAAAATAAGCTACACTCTCTGCACTGCTTCTTCCTACAACTCCGACAAATATTCCGGCTGTAATGAATATCAGAAGCATTGTAACAATGTTCCTGTCAGCCAACCCTTTTGCCATTACATCAAGCTTTTCATCAAACTTAAGCTGTGAATTCTGCATGCACGCTACTAATATTGCAGCCATAAATGCAACAATAATTGGTACATTATAAAATCCCATTGGAATCTTCATGACATATTCAAATATAATTCCGGTTCCAAGATACAACACAAGAAAAACAAGTATAGGTACCAGCGCAACCGGATTAGAATTCCTATCCTTTTTCATAATACCAATTAATCCTCGCCCATCTTAGCAAGCTTGGCAGCCTGGTCGGCAGCGATACATGCATCAATAATATCCTGGATGTCTCCATCCATAATCTTGTCAAGCTTATATAATGTAAGACCAATTCTGTGGTCTGTTACTCTTCCCTGTGGGAAATTATAAGTTCTTATCTTCTCAGCTCTGTCACCTGTACCAATCTGGCTTCTTCTTGCATCTGCCTCTGCGTCATGTGCTTTCTGAGTCTCAATGTCATATAACTTGGCTCTTAAAAGCGCAAATGCTTTCTCCTTATTCTGTATCTGTGACTTCTCTGTCTGTGAATAAATAACTATTCCTGTTGGATAATGAGTAAGTCGTACAGCAGAATCAGTTGTATTGACACACTGTCCACCATTACCTGACGCTCGCATAACATCAATACGGATGTCCTTCTCATCAATGTGGATATCAACCTCTTCTGCCTCTGGCATAACAGCTACAGAAGCAGTAGAAGTCTGTATTCGTCCGTTAGATTCAGTTACCGGGATTCTCTGTACTCTGTGTACACCAGATTCATACTTCATAATAGAGTAAGCTCCCTGTCCCTTAACCATGAATTCTACTTCCTTCATTCCACCAATACCGGTTTCATCGCCACTTAATACTTCAACCTTCCAGCCTCTTGCCTGTGCATAGTGTACATACATTCTGAAAAGCTCTGCTGCAAAAAGTGCCGCCTCTTCTCCACCTGCACCCGCTCTGATTTCAACAACAATATCCTTATCATCATTAGGGTCTTTAGGTAAAAGAAGAATCTTTAATTCATGCTCTAATTCTTCTACTCTTGCCTTAGATTCATTAAGTTCTTCCTTCGCCATCTCTTTAAGTTCTTCATCTGTCTCTTCATCAAGAATAGCAAGACTGTCCTCAATATTCTTCTTACAGTTCTTATACTCAGTATAAGTTTCTATAAGTGGTGCAAGACTGCTCTGTTCTTTCATAAGCTTTCTGAACTTTTCCTGATCATTAACCACATCAGGATTACCAAGTTCAGCCGTTATATCTTCATATCTGTTGACTGTATCTTCAAGTCTGTCAAACATACGTGTCACTTTTCCTTTCTATCTCTAACTATATAATTACTTTCTGCCCATAACAACACGGTCAAGGCCAGCGAGGTCTTTTACAACCGTTATATCTCTTAAACCAGCCTGCTTCATTATTTCAGAAACATCTGCTGCCTGTTCGGCTCCTATCTCATAACACAGGTATCCGTCTGTCTTAAGATATTCTCGTGCTTTCTCAGTGATTTTCCTGTAAAACATAAGTCCGTCCTCTGTTCCGTCAAGTGCAAGCAGAGGATCATGTAAACGGACTTCATCCTGCAGAGTTTCTATAACCTTAGTTGGTATATATGGTGGATTGGATACTATTGTATTAAATGTAATATCATTACCCAATTCGCCAAATAAATCACTAAGCATAAAATCAATATTATCAGCCTCGAGATTATGCTTATTCTTCTGGGCAACTTTAAGTGCCTTTTCTGAAACATCTACTCCAAGCACCCTGCTTTCCGGGAACTTCTTAGCAAGAGTAATCCCAATGCAGCCTGAGCCTGTACACATATCAAGAATATTATCACCATTTCTTGTAACCTTGATTACCTCACCAACAAGCACTTCTGTATCAGGTCTTGGTATAAGCACATCTTCATTCACTTCGAATTCATATCCATAGAAATATGCTTTTCCCAGAATATGCTGCAGCGGAACATGCGCAGCCCTTTTATCAATATACTCTTCATACAGCAAAAAATTCTCTTCTGACAACATGCTGTCACCATTCACAAGATAAAAAGTTCTTGTCATACCATTAATGGCAGATAATAATTCAAAACTGTCATGGTCTGCATTATCGACGTTATTATCTCTAAGTCGCTTTGCCCCCCATTTTACTGCTTCTCGAATTGTCATCATAATTATCTGTCTTCCAGCCTTTTCTGTTTAAACATAGGAACATCCTCAGGATACTGCTCTTCTTCCGGCTCTTTTCCAGTTTCGAACTCAAAGCCCGCAACTACCTCTTCCTCTGTAAGTTCCTCTGCTTTATCATCAGCATTATAATCATTTGAATTATCATATACAGTACTTTCTGATTCATCACTTGCTTCATATACAAAAGCAAATGACTCCCTGTCTGTATCGTCCATACCAAATTCCATCTCCCTGCCCATCTGTAAATACTTTTGTTCAGGGGTAAGTTCTGTTTCCTGATTATCTTCTGACTTCTGTTCCTCTATATCAATAGTTCTTGTCTCTTCATTCCCATGAATAAGACTTCCTGATATTGCAAGTTCTGCCTCAGATGCCACAAGTGCTTCAACCGGATTATCGGCTTCTGAATAATATTCAGCAATAAACTGTCTCCAGTCAAATACTTCCTCAACTGCCCTTATGGCAACTTCAATCATATCCATATCCGGCTCTCTTGTAGTAAGCTTCTGAAACCACATTCCCGGTTTACTCAAAACTCTTACAAATGCATTATCATTCTTTCCTGCCCATCTTATTACCTCATAAGAAACTCCTGCAATTACAGGAATAAGCAGAATTCTTATAAGTATCTGCAGTGCCGTATTATCAACTCTTATAAATATAAAAAACACAATACTTATAAACATTACAAAGAATAAGAAGCTTGTTCCACATCTCTTATGATATCTTGAACTGTTCTTTACATTCTCTGGTGTAAGTCTTGCACCATTCTCAATGCAGTTGATACATTTGTGTTCAGCACCATGATACATGAAAGTCCTTTTAATATCTTTCATCATGGATATAAGTAAAATGTATATAACAAATATTAATAATCTCACAACGCCTTCTATGAAATTAAGAAGTGTCTTGGAAATTATGTATTTTGATACCAGTCTGGCTGCAAGATATGGAAGAACCATAAACAATCCAATTGCAAAGAATATTGACAAAATAACCGTTACTGCCATTAGAACCGATTCAAACTTATCCTTAAGAATATTCTTGCCAACCTCATCAATCTTAGTCTTCTCCTGTTCTGCCGGATCATCATAAAAAGATGCTGAATAATTAATTGTTGATATACCTGTAACAAGTGAATCAACAAAACTGACAATTCCTCTTATTATAGGGAAATTGAGCCACTGATGCTTTTCTGTTAAATCTCTGCTTTCTTTGACAACAACTTCAATTTCATTATCAGGTTTTCTGACTGCAATAGAATATTTATTCTTATTACGCATCATAATACCCTCAATTACAGCCTGTCCCCCAATTCCTGATGGCTTCATATTACACCATACCTTTCTTAAATGTTTTGTATACATTCAAAAAAAGTTGAGGTCCCGAAAAACCTCAACCTTAATTTCAAAATTAATTGTTTGATACTCCGTACTTCTTGTTGAACTTATCAATACGTCCGCGAGTAGATGATGCCTTCTGCTGTCCTGTGTAGAATGGATGGCACTTTGAACAGATTTCTACGTGGATTTCTTCCTTAGTTGAACCTGTTACGAACTCGTTACCGCAGTTGCAAACAACCTTTGCCTGATAGTAATCTGGATGGATTCCTTCTCTCATGATTTCACCTCTTTACAAATTATTAAGTATTACAATTGTGAATTCCGCCTTAGATTCCCTTTCTGTCCCGATGGGATCTATGCGCATTAGACACAATGACCTCTTTATCTGTCATAAACAGCTTTCATATTGTATCACGATACGACATGTTATGCAAGCATTTTTTCAAAAGAGTTATAAAAAGAAAATATATTTTAAATATAATGGTTCTTAACTACTGTTCTTACAAGTTCCTGATTATTCTTAGTCTTAACAAAAAGATCCAGTATTCTCTCTGCCGCCTCATCTGTTTTTAATCCATTAAGAGCTTTTCTCATTATATCAACAGCTTCCTGCTCTTCACTATTAAGAAGAAGATCTTCTCTTCTTGTACTTGATTTTGCTATATCAATTGCAGGGAACACTCTCTTTTCTGATAGCTTTCTGTCAAGAACAAGTTCCATGTTACCTGTTCCCTTAAATTCCTCGAATACAACGTCATCCATCTTGCTTCCTGTCTCAACAAGAGCAGTTGCAAGAATCGTAAGACTTCCACCCTCGCGCATATTTCTTGCTGCACCAAAGAATCTCTTAGGCATATGAAGTGCTGCAGGGTCAAGACCACCTGAAAGTGTACGTCCACTTGCCTGAACCGTAAGATTATATGCTCTTGCAAGTCTTGTTATACTGTCAAGAAGAATTATTACATCTGTCTTCTGTTCAACAAGTCTCTTGGCTCTTTCAATAACCATCTCTGACACTCTCTTATGTCTCTCTGGAAGTTCATCAAATGTTGAATATATAACCTCAACATTATCACCCACGATTGATTCCTTGATATCAGTTACTTCCTCAGGTCTTTCATCAATAAGAAGAATTATAATATGCATCTCAGGGTTATTCTTAGTTACAGCATTGGCAATCTGCTTAAGAAGTGTTGTCTTACCAGACTTTGGCTGTGAAACAATCATTCCTCGCTGACCTTTACCTATTGGTGATATAAGATCAACCATTCTCATTGCCACTGTACTTGAATTCTTTTCAAGATGAATTCTTTCATTAGGAAAAATTGGTGTAAGACTTTCAAATGCAGGTCTTCTCTGTGCAACTGACGGATCTTTTCCATTGACCGTCTCAAGATACATAAGAGCCGAAAATTTTTCACCAGATGTTTTCATTCTCTTTGGTCCATGAATAATATCACCTGTCTTTAGATTAAACTTTCTTATCTGTGATGGAGAAACATATACATCGTTCTCTCCCGGAAGAAAGTTCTCACATCTTATAAATCCATAACCGTCCGATAAAACCTCAAGTATTCCATCTGCCAATGGAGCATCATGCTCTTGTCTTGGCTGTGCATGATAATTATCTTTCTTATCTTCTTTAACATACTGCTCACTCTTATGGTGTGACTCATCCGATATTCCTGCTACATCATGTTCTGCTCCGGCATCTTCAAAAACAACATCTTCAACTTCTGCCGGCTCTTTCTTTTCTTCTCTTTCTGCTGCAGCAATAATTGCATCAATAAGTTCACTCTTTCTCATTGTTGATATATTTTTTATATTCTTGTCTTTCGCAAATTCGCGTAATACACTGACTGACAATGTTTCTAACTTTGCCTTCATATAATCCACCTCTGTTATTAATCATAGTTTAATGGGAAATGATGCAGAAATCGCATCAAAGATAAACTGATTATACAACGTATTATTCTAAAAGAAAAGACTAAAAATGCTTTTTTTAGTCAGAGCAATATGTTATTATATATAATACTGTTAAAAGCACTAATTATTGAAAGGAAGATTAGATATCATGACTAATGCAGAGAAAGCCTTACAGCTCCATGAAGAGTGGAATGGTAAATTTGAAACAACTCCTAAAATGAAGATTCAGACAAGAGAAGATCTTGCTCTTGCTTATACTCCTGGTGTAGCAGAACCTTGCAAGGTTATTGCCAAGGACAAAGAAGCAGCTTATAAGTACACTATCAAGTCTAACACTATCGCTGTTGTATCTGACGGAAGTGCTGTACTTGGACTCGGTAATATCGGTGCTCATGCCGCTATGCCTGTTATGGAAGGAAAAGCTGTTCTTTTCAAAGAATTTGGTAACGTTAATGCTGTGCCTGTCTGCCTTGATACACAGGACACAGAAGAAATCATCAAAACTGTAGTTAATATTGCACCTGCATTTGGCGGTATCAATCTTGAAGATATATCAGCTCCAAGATGTTTTGAAATCGAGACAAGACTTAAAGAGCTTCTGGACATACCTGTATTCCATGATGACCAGCATGGTACAGCTATCGTTGTATTAGCAGGTATTATTAATGGACTTAAAGTTACAGGCAAGACTAAAGAAGATTGCCAGGTAGTAGTCAACGGTGCCGGTTCTGCCGGAATTGCTATCACAAAGCTTCTTCTTACATATGGTTTCAAGCATGTAACAATGTGTGATAAGTCTGGTATCCTTTCTAAGGCTTCAGAAGGTCTTAACTGGATGCAGCAGTCAATGATGGAAGTAACTAACCTTGAGAACAAGACTGGTTCTTTAGCTGATGCACTCCGTGGTGCAGATATATTTGTCGGAGTTTCTGCTCCTAACATCGTTACAGCCGATATGGTCAAGACTATGAATAAAGATGCAATTATATTTGCAATGGCTAACCCTGTTCCAGAGATTATGCCTGATGTTGCCAAGGCAGCTGGTGCAAAAGTTGTTGGTACAGGACGTTCTGATTTCCCTAACCAGGTTAATAATGTTATTGCATTCCCTGGTATCTTCAAGGGTGCTCTTGAAGGCCGTGCAAGACAGATAACTGAAGATATGAAGCTTGCTGCTGCACTTGCTATTGCAAACCTTGTTCCAGACGATGAAGTAAGTGATGTTAATATCCTTCCTGAAGCATTTGACCCAAGAGTTGCTGATGTTGTAAGCAAAGCCGTAATTGACCATATTGAGAAGTAATTATGCTTCCATATTATTATTCTGTAAGCGAATATCTTAAAGACACTTATGGTAAGAAACTATATAAATTAAGTCTTTCCGGAAACATGACCTGTCCTAACAGAGACGGAAAGTTAGGTACAACAGGCTGTATATTCTGCAGTGGTCATGGTTCCGGTGATTTTGCCGTTAAAGATATTGACAAAGCTAAGACTTTGATATCTAATAAATATTCCGGCAGTGAATATATTGCATATTTTCAATCATTTACTAACACATATGCTGATGCCGGATATCTGCGTGAACTTTTTATGCCTGTAATACTAAGAGACGATATCCGTATCTTGTCTATCGCAACAAGACCGGATTGTCTCGGTGATGACGTCCTAAAGCTTCTTGATGAACTCAATCGCATCAAGCCTGTATGGATTGAATTAGGATTACAGACAATTAATAATTCAACTGCCGACTATATACGCAGAGGATATCCTTTATCCGTATATGATGAAGCCGTAAGCAATCTTCTTTCCATAGGAATTGCACCGGTTGTTCATATGATAATCGGTCTTCCACATGAGACAATAAGCGATTATATTGCTACTGCCCGCTATATATCAGACAGTGGTGCATCGGGAATCAAGATTTCTTTATTGCACATTTTAAAAGATACTGACCTTTACAATGATTATTGTAAAGGATTATTCAAAGCTCTTACCATGGATGAATACCTTGCCGCAATAGGAGCTATACTTCCTGTATTGCCAAAAAGCATGGTAATACACAGACTTACCGGTGACGGACCTAAGAATATTCTTGCTGCACCTTTATGGACAGCTGACAAAAAGAGAGTTCTCAACGCACTCTCTCATTACCTCAAAGAAAATATGATTTATCAAGGAAACGATTTATGAACACTGACTCAACCACATTGTACAAATTAATGATTTTATATATGCTGAGCAAAGTGAATTTTCCATTATCAAACACACAGCTTTCATCTTTCATGTTAGATAAGCAGTACACGGATTATTTCACTTTCCAGGAAACCATCAACTCTCTGGTTGAGGACGGCTTTATTAGAGGCTACTCGCATCAGAGCAGCACACATTATACTCTCACTAAAGAAGGTGAAGAAACTATTGCATTTTTCTACACCAAGATATCAACTGCCATACGTGATGATATAGAGACCTATCTGTTTGATAACAAATACGAATTAAAGAATGAAGCCGGAACTGTAACTGACTGCTACAAGCTGTCTAATGGTAATTATATTGCACATTGTCAGCTAAAAGAAGGCGACACAACTCTTATTGAACTTAACCTTAATGTTCCAGTTGAAGAACAGGCAGAGATAATATGTGCAAGATGGCGTGAAAACAGTCAGGAAGTATATGATTATATCGTTCGTAAACTTATGTAAAAAAGCTTTCCGACAGGTGTATATGCCTGTCAGAAAGCTTTTTATTTACTCATTATCTGCCGCTTCTTCCTGTGGCAGTACATATGAATCTATAAGCTGCCATAATTCTTTAAGTCCCTGCTTAGTCTGTGATGAAAAAGGAATAAGAATATCTTCCTGCCTTAATCCAAGTCCTGTTCTTACAGCTTTCACCTGTTTGCTTATCTGGCTTCTCTTAATCTTATCCAGCTTTGTTGCAACAATTACAGGTCTGTAACCGTTATTTACAATCCAGTCATACATCATTCTGTCATTATCAGATGGGTCATGACGGATATCTATCAACAAGAACACTTGCTTTAACTGGCTGCTCTTTCTTAAATATTTCTCAATCATCTTACCCCATTTTGCCTTAACAGCAGGGCTTACATTAGCATATCCATAACCCGGAAGGTCAACAAGATACATACTGTCATTAATATTGTAGAAATTAATAGTCTGTGTCTTACCTGGCTGTGATGACGTTCTTGCATATGATTTTCTGTTCATTAATGCATTAATAAGCGATGATTTACCAACATTTGACTTACCTGCAAATGCAACCTCAGGGAATGAAGTCTCAGGAAGTGTACTTGTAACTCCGACTACTATATCCAGATTAACTTTTTTTATAACCATAATCCGCTGCTCCTTTCATTTAACGCATTAATGCCTGTGCAAATACTTCTATAGCATTATTAACATATATTATATTCATCCCTTCAGTTATCTCTGTGTCAAGTTCCTCTACATCAGACCTGTTATCCTGGGGTACAAAAACATTTGTTATGCCCGCTGTCTTACTTGCAAGAAGCTTTTCTTTAAGACCTCCTATTGGAAGTACCTTACCTCTTAATGTAAGCTCTCCAGTCATTGCCACATCTGCTCTTACAGGAATTCCAGTAACCGCAGACAATACTGCCGTTGCCATTGTAATGCCAGCAGAAGGTCCGTCTTTCGGAGTTGCACCCTCTGGTATATGAAGATGGAATGCATGATTCTGGAAATATTCAGCATCCACTTTATATCTGCCTTTTTCTGTTACTGATCTGATATAAGAAACAGCTATGCTTGCTGATTCTTTCATTACATCACCCATGTTACCTGTAAGCTTGAACTCGCCTTTGCCCGGCATTGTTATAACCTCTATCTCAAGAGTATCTCCACCTGCCTGTGTCCATGCAAGCCCTCTTACTATACCAACTTCACCCTTTGCATTCTTTTTGTCTGGTCTGTATTTAACTTTTCCAAGATAATCTGTAATATTCTTATCAGATATATTAACTGTTTTCTTTACAGTCTTATCTCTTGTTCCATCAGATGTGAACACTCCGGCTTTGTATAATTCTCTAACCGCTTTTCTTACAATCTTTGCAATCTGCCTTTCAAGACCTCTCACACCAGCTTCTCTTGTATACGAATTAATAACTGTTCTTATAACTTTATCAGTGAACTTTACATCAGATACAAGCAGACCATTCTCTTTAATCTGTTTCTTAATAAGGTGTTCCTTAGCAATATGAAACTTTTCATTAGCTGTGTATGAACCAACTTCAATAATTTCCATTCTGTCAAGCAATGGACGGCTTATATTAGACAGATCATTAGCTGTTGCAATAAAAAGCACATTTGACAAATCAACCGGCATCTCTATATAATGGTCGACAAAATTAACATTCTGTTCGCTGTCTAACACTTCAAGAAGTGCTGCTGATGTATCGCCCTTATAATCACTGCTTATCTTATCTATCTCATCAAGAAGCATGAGAGGATTATTAACTCCGGCATTCTTAAGTCCCTCAATAATTCTTCCAGGCATAGCTCCAATATATGTTTTTCTGTGTCCTCTTATCTCAGCCTCATCTCTTACACCACCCAGACAGATTCTGACATACTCCTTGCCAAGTGCCTTTGCAACTGATCTTGCTATAGATGTCTTGCCTGTTCCCGGAGGTCCTGCAAGACATATGACAGGTGCTTTTCCACTTCCTGTTATGTTTCTTACCGCAAGTGATTCCAGAATTCTTTCCTTAATATCTTTCATTCCATAGTGGTCCGAATCAAGCACTTTTGCAGCATTATCTATATCTTTGTTATCTTCAGTCGACACATTCCATGGTAGTTCAAGACATGTCTCTATATATGTTCTCTCAACATTGGCCTCAGCATTATTACCAGCAAGTGATTTCAGTCTCTTAATCTCCCTTTTTAGCTTATCCTTTACATACTGTGGTGAATCAAGCTTTTCAACGTCCGCCTCATATTCTTCCGCCTCTGTTATGGTTCCTCCATCAAGTTCTTCATTAATTGCTGCAAGTTCTTCTCTTAATATGTAATCCTTCTGGTTCTTATCTACTCTTTCTCTTACAATATTGCCAAGTTCTTCTTTAATAGTATAAGCATTTATCTCATTTACAAGTAATGTTGCAGCAAATGTATACATCTGCTCATAGTCTTCTGCCTCAAGAAACTGCTGTCTTTTATCAAAATCCATCATAAATTCCTGAGCAAATTCCATCATCAGCTTTTCTGCATCACTATAAGAAAGCCATCTCTTGACTGTATCCTTTGCAAACTTCGGATTAACATGTGCATACTGTGTCAATAGTTCTCTCATACCTACAATTATAGCTCTCGACACCATTTTATCAGGCTTATCAAATCCTTGCATAACACTTACATCAGCAAGCATCATTCCCGACGCTTCTTCAAATCTATTTACAAGTGCCTTTTCAAGCCCCTCTACCTGAACCCTTAAAATTTTGCCTGGCATCTTTATTATCTGTTTTATCTTAGCAATCGTTCCTACTGTATATAAATCTGCTATCCCCGGTTCGCTCACCTGCGAATCTCTCTGTGTTACAAGATATATAAGTTCATCAGCTGCCATACTTGCTTCTACAGCTTTTACAGACTTCTTTCTGCTCACGTCAAAGTGCATTACCATCCCAGGAAAAACAGTGACATTTCTTAATGGAATAGCCGGATAATGTCTATCATATTTGTTACTCATATATTCCTCTCTATCTAAAAAACGGACCGTCCATCATGAACAGCCCGCCTGAATTAATTTCGTTACTGTGCTTTTTTTACAGCATCTGTTCTGTATTCTAACAGAGGCTTTGCGCTTCCTTCTACAGCTTCCTTAGTTATTATACATTTTGATATTGTTTCATCTGACGGAATCTCATACATTACTTCATTCATGACAGATTCTAAGATTGAACGTAAGCCTCTTGCTCCTGTCTTTCTCTCAAAGCTCTTATGTGCTACTGCCTCAACAGCTTCATCCGTAAACTCAAGTGCTACCTCATCAAGTCCAAAAAGTGCCTGATACTGCTTTATGATAGCATTCTTAGGTTCTTTTAGAATTCTCACAAGTGCTTCCTCGTCAAGCGAATCTAATGAAACAACAACTGGAACTCGGCCTACAAACTCAGGAATAAGTCCAAATTTGATAAGATCCTGTGGAAGTGCCTTATGGAACATCTCACCTATATCATCATTACTCTTTTCCTTAAGTTCAGAGTTGAAACCAATTGAACTCTTATCCATTCTTGATTCAATAATCTTCTCAAGTCCGTCAAATGCACCGCCACATATGAAAAGAATATTAGTTGTATCAATTGGAATAAGCTCCTGCTGTGGATGCTTTCTTCCTCCCTGTGGTGGAACTGATGCTATTGTTCCCTCTAATATCTTAAGAAGAGCCTGCTGTACACCCTCTCCAGATACATCTCTTGTTATAGAAACATTTTCTGACTTCTTAGTAATCTTATCTATCTCATCAATATATATAATACCATATTGAGCTTTTTCAACATCATAATCTGCAGCCTGAATAAGCTTTAATAGGATATTCTCAACATCCTCACCTACATATCCGGCTTCTGTAAGAGTTGTCGCATCAGCAATTGCAAAAGGTACATTAAGAAGTCTTGCAAGGTTCTGTGCAAGGAATGTTTTTCCTGAACCTGTTGGTCCAAGCATAAGAATATTACTCTTCTGTAACTCCACATCCAAATCAGCCTGTGACATTATTCTCTTATAATGATTATATACAGCAACAGCAAGTACCTTCTTTGCATCATCCTGTCCTATAACATAATCATCAAGGAATTCTTTTATCTGCTTCGGCTTAAGCAGGTTGATATTCATTCCATCAACCACTTCTTTTGCATCTGCCTCGGTTTCAAACTCTTCATCAAGGATATCGCTGCATATTTCTACACATTCATCACAAATGTAAACGCCATTATGTCCTGCAATCAGCTTTTTAACCTGATCCTGTGTCTTATTACAGAATGAGCATCTAAGCTTCTCGTCAATATTTCTGCCTGCCATACTATCCTCCAAATCACTATAAATCCTTTAAATAAAGGTTCGCTTATCACACAAAAACAAGGGAGACACCTGCAAATGTATTATCTGCAGGCATCTTCCTTATCATAAGCAATTATTATCTCTTCTCTACAACACTATCAATAAGTCCATATGCAACAGCTTCCTGTGCTGTCATATAGTTATCTCTCTCTGTGTCGCGTGAAATCTCTTCAACTGACTTGCCAGTATTAGCTGCCAGTATTTCGTTTAACTTATTTCTTGTCTTAAGTATATTCTCAGCAACGATTCTGATCTCAGTTTCCTGACCTCTTGCACCACCTGATGGCTGGTGAATCATAATCTCTGCATTAGGAAGAGCAAGTCTCTTTCCCTTGGCACCGCCTGAAAGAAGGAATGCACCCATACTTGCAGCCATACCAATACAGATTGTAGAAACATCACACTTGATGTACTGCATTGTATCATATATAGCAAAACCTGCTGATACTGATCCTCCCGGGCTGTTAATGTAGAAATGTATATCCTTTCCTGGATCTTCTGCCTCAAGGAATAACATCTGTGCTACTACAAGATTAGCAGAGACATCTGTTACCTCTTCTCCTAAGAATATAATTCTGTCTTTAAGCAGACGTGAATATATATCATATGATCTTTCGCCTCTGCTGTTCTGTTCAATGACATAAGGTACAAAACTCATTACACAACCTCCAATATACTAAAATGTTTCTTACAACATCAATTATTTTTCAACAACTGATCCTGTAATAACTTCTATAGCCTTCTGGATTGCAAGATCTTCCTTAATCTGCTTCTTCTCATAGTCGCCCATGAATTCCTTAATCTGATCAAGTTCCATCTTGTAAGTCTCAGCCATCTTCTTTAACTCTGCTTCAAAGTCTTCTTCTGAAGTCTCAATATTCTCAGCCTTAACAACTGCTTCAAGAACAAGTCTTGACTGAATTCTCTTAACAGCTTCTGGCTTCATCTCTTCCATAATCTTATCTGCAGTCATTCCTGTATACTGGAAGTACTGCTCAACTGATAAGCCCTGCTGCTGTAATCTCTGAGCAAAATCCTCAACCATTCTGTTAACCTGTGTGTCAACCATAGCATCTGGAATATCCATCTTAGAGTCTTCGATAATCTTAGCGATTGCTTCGTCTTCCTGCTTAGCCTTAGCTTCTCTTGACTTTCTGTCAGCAATCTTGTTCTTTAAATCATCCTTATATTCAGCAATTGTATCAAAATCAGATACATCCTGAGCAAATTCATCATTAAGCTCTGGAAGCTGCTTCTCCTTAATTTCCTTAACAGAAACCTTAAACATAGCTGGCTTACCCTTAAGATCATCTACATGATACTCTTCTGGGAATGTAACATTGATTTCTTTCTCATCACCGATATTCATACCGATAATCTGATCTTCAAATGTGTCAATGAAAGAATGAGATCCGATTGTAAGTGGGTAATCTGTTCCCTTTCCACCTTCGAATGCAACACCGTCAACAAATCCTTCGAAATCAATAACTGTATTATCGCCATCCTTAACTGCTCTGTCTGTTACAGCTACTGTTCTTGAATTCTGCTCCTGAACTCTCTTTAATTCTTCTTCTACATCAGCATCTGTTGCTTCTGTATCAGCCTTAGTTACTTCAACGCCCTTGTACTGTCCAAGCTCAACTTCTGGCTTAGTAGCTACAACAGCTTCAAAAATGAATGGCTTTCCAGCCTCTAACTGTGTTACATTAATCTTTGGCTGAGAAACAAGCTCAAGACCACACTCATCAGCAGCCTTAGCATAAGCATCTGGAATGATTGAATTAGCAGCATCTTCGTAGAACACTTCTGCACCGTACATCTTCTCAATCATCTTTCTAGGTGCTTTACCTTTTCTGAAACCAGGAAGGCTGATCTTGCTCTTATTCTTATTATATGCAGTATTAAGACCTGCCTCAAATTCCTCAGCAGTAGACTCAATAACAAGTTTAACCATATTCTTCTCTTCTAAATTCTCAACTGTGAAACTCATTATAAATTAATCCTCCTATGAACTATGTATTGTTACTATCGTACAACATACCCACGAATTATAACACAACTGTTTTTAGATTACCAGTACTATTTTAAAAAAATAAAAGATAGGGCTGCAAACCTTATATTTACTAATAAACATTCGGATTACAGCCCATTTATCACTTAAGATAATTCGTATTCAGTTGTGAGCATCCCGCAATTACTTACCGCTCATCTGCTCTTCCTGTCTTCTGATCATCTCTTTTACCATGTTACCACCAACTGAACCAGCTTCTGCTGATGTGAGGTCTCCATTGTAACCATCCTTTAAGTTAACACCAATTTCTGAAGCAACCTCCATCTTGAATCTGTCAAGTGCATTCTGTGCTTCCTTCTTAGTCTTATAATTAGAACTTGTTGATTTAGCCATAATAAGCCTCCTTATTAAACACATTTTTAGGTTTAAGCCGAAAAGTTATGGCGCCATAACTTAACGTCTTGATGTTATTATGTGTCCGTTAATACTAATTATTATGACATATTCTGGTTGTTAATTATTAGGAGACATTTTCGTTGTTTCTGTTTCTAAATCTTTGGCTGATGCCGGAATTATATTCTTATATACATATATCTCATCATATACAGGTGCCCATCTGTATGTTGCTCCTCCAGTGCAGAAAACATACGCATTACCTTTATTAGTTACAGCATAACTTACAAGGCAGCTTCCTGCTTCATTGGTAAATCCTGTCTTACCACCTTTTACGAGTACTCCAGGTGCTTCATTGCCATATATTCTTGAATACATTGTACTTGTAAGCTGTATTCCTTCCGGATGCTGTGCTGTTGCTTTAGTCTTATACTGATATGTTCCAAGTACTTTGGCTCTGGTCTCATCTTTCATGGCATATTCCATAATCATTGCCATCTCTGATGGAGTTGTATACTGTTCCTCATCATATAATCCTGTCGGATTAGTAAAATGTGTATACTTAAGTCCAAGCTCTTTACATTTTTCATTCATAAGCTTTGCAAATTCTTCATTAGAGCCAGCTGCCATTATAGCCAGTGCCTCGGCTGCATCAGCTCCTGATGGAAGCACAAGTCCATACATAAGATCTTCAACATCTACTGTCTCACCTTCAAGGAATCCTGCAACAGACGCTTCCTCCCTGTAAAGTCTGTTAAGCATCTCAAATCCAAATGTATAAGTCTTGGGCATCTTATCTATATTCTCTGATACAACAATAAGTGTCATTACCTTAGTCATTGAAGCCGGATAAATCTTAGTATCAGCAAGTTTCCCTGCTATTATTCTATGATTATTGACATCAAGTAATGCTGCATAAGGCGACGCTATCTGTGCATCAGCTGACAAATCCTGATAATCTTCTGCCATCTGTGCATATATAAGAGGCGGTTCTGTTGGTGCTTCTGTTGGCATCAGTATCTCTGATTGTGTCTCATCTGTTATATCAGAAGCAAACGCCGCTTTTTGACCCAATGTTTTTCTCAGCCCCGATGTTATATTCACAATAACTACTGCAAGCACTATTAAAAATGTTACAGCTGCCATTATAATAAATCTTCTTCTTAAAATCTTCTGTCTTTTCTTCTTCATCAACTGTGATTTTCTTTTTCTGCTGCGGCGTATTGCATCCTCATCGTAATTATCATATTCCATCTTTAAAAGTTCCTCTCGCATAAAATAAACTTATTATATATATTGTGTTGAAGTCCTTAATTGCTCTGCAAGTTTTTCTCCCTTAATAAGTCTTACAAGCTCGAGTCCTAAATCTAGAGATGTACCCATTCCTCTCGATGTTGTGATGTTACCATCTGTAACTACCCTCTCCGGTGCTGTTATTATAACTGCCCCCGTTAACTGCGTTTCAAAGCCTGGGAAAGCCATTGCCTTCTTCCCTTCAAGTAATCCAAGATTTCCAAGAATTGAAGGTGCTGCACATATGGCTGCAATTCTGTTATTCTTTTTATTGTATTCTTTAAGAAGTTCCAGTAAATCCTTGCAATCATAATATGACTTATGACCCGGACCACCTGGAAGGAATAACAGCTCATCTCCTTCAAATACATATTCATCTAAAAGCTCATCAGCCTGAACAATTACCCCCTGAGCACTTTTAACATTAATGTCACCTGTTATTGATATCATATCCGTCTTAATATCCGCTCTTCTTAATATATCTACAACTGCAAGTGCTTCTACCGTTTCAAAACCATCTGTAAGAAATGCACATACCTTCATTAATTATTTCCTCCACTCGAAAAAATATACATACGAATTGATTATACAACAATTTTTTAATTTTACAAACTTATATTTTATAAAATATTAATATTAATGTATTGTGGTTTTGAAAACTATGTGTTATCATCTCAATTAACAAAACAAATCGTTTTTACAACGCGGAGGATAATATATATTATGTTTGATATAATCACTGATTCAGCCTGCGATATTGTTAGAGAATATGCAGAGACACACAATCTTAAGCTTGTACCGCTCTACACAACTTTTGATGGTGTTAATTATCTTAAAGAACAATATGACATTACTCATGATGAATTCTATAGAAGAATGACAGACGAAGGCGCATTTCCTAAGTCATCTCTTCCAAGTGTGCAGGATTTTGTTGATGCTATTATGCCAAGTGTGGAAGCTGGCAGACCTGCTATTGTATGTACAATTACATCATACTTCTCAGGATCTTATAACTCAGCCTGCACAGCTAAGGACATTATATTAGAAGATCATCCTGATGCTAAAGTTACAGTTATTAATTCACTGCTTAATTCAGCATCATTTTCACTCTTCATATATCAGGCTCTCCAGATGAGAAAAGCAGGGTATTCATATGAGGATACAATCAAAGTTCTTGAAGCTTTAAGAAACGATGGCCGAATAATGTTTACAACAGAATCACTTGAATACTTAAGTAAAGGCGGACGTCTTGCCAAGACTGCAATTACAATCACAAGCAAATTAAGTCTTCGTCCTATCATCGTTATGAAAGAAGGAGAAATCGGACTTGGTGGATTTACACGAACAAGAAACAAGGGTAAATCTAATGTTATTGACATGATTCAGAAATACATTGAATCAAAGGGAATGCCGATTGAGAACTGGGATATCACTGTTGGCTACTGCACTAATCTGGAAGAAGCTGAAAAGTACAGAGATGATGTTGAAGCACAGCTTGGTGTAAAGCTTCTCGAAAGACGCGAAGATTTCAAGACAAGAATCAGTATTATCTCTGGCTGCCATACAGGTCCTTACGCATTAGGAATTGCATGCATTCCTAAGTACACCACTATCAGATTATAATCAATAAAGAAATAAGCGGAATGGTTTGAAACTTCCATTCCGCTTTTATTAACCTACTTACTCATATGGTTCATAATCCAGCCATATATTTCTTCATATATTTCTTCTTTATTAAGTTCATTGCACAACTCATGCCTGCAATCCTCGTAAAGTCTTAAATCAATATCATCAATGTGACCATGATATGAATTATATGCCCTGTAAACGCCCTTGCCGTATTCTCCCACAGGATCATCAAGTCCTGATATCATAAGCATTGGCAGATTCTTAGGAATTCTTTCTATGTTGCGCGGCTTTCTTACATACAGAATCATATTCATAAGTCCTCTGTAACCATTAACCGTAAACAGAAATGTTGTCAATTTTCCGGCATTGTATTCATCAACAACCGCTTCATCTCTTGTCAGCCAGTCATTGACTGTTCTTACATTCTTTATGCGCTTGTTATAAGCACCAAACATAATCTTAGATATCAGTCTGCTTCTGTAACGGTCACCCTTTATAAGTCTTACTACATCAGCAAGCACCTTTCCGGCAAAAACCATTGGTGCCGGCTGGTGTCCTGTTCCCATTACAATAACTCCATCAAGTTCATATCCGTAATCACATATATATCTTCTTGTAACAAACGACCCCATGCTGTGTCCTGCAAGATAATATGGAATACCAGGATACATTTTCTTGATAAGAACTGTAAGATGATGTGCATCCTTTGCAAGTGCCTCTCCCGGATTCTTATCTTTAAAAAATCCCAGATCATCATCCGTGCATACTGACTTTCCGTGTCCAAGATGATCATTTCCAACAACAACAAAGCCTCTCTCTGCCATATATCTTGCAAATCCGTCGTATCTGTCAATATACTCAATCATCCCATGACATATCTGCAATACCGCAACAGGCTCGTCATATTCTGTCTCATCGGGACACCAAATAACAACATTAACAGACGTCTTTCTATCACATGATAGAAAAGAATTGCTTTTCTTCTTTATCATAAGCCATCCTCCTTATCGTTTTACGACATTCTCAATTCCTTCAAATGCTTCATTTCCTATATAATCTACTGACTTTGGCACAACAATCTCACTGATATTCATATCAGAAAATGCTCCATACTCAATTCTTTTAATGCCTAAAGGCAGTTTAACTTCCTTAAGTCCCTTGCAGCCAGCAAATGCATATGCCCCAATTACTTCCACACTGTCAGGAATATTTATTTGTGTAAGACCATCTTTATTATAAAATACTCCCGAAGCAATTGTCCTTACACCATCCGGAATATTATACGTTCCACTATCTATGCTTACCTTGCATAACACACCATTAACAATAATCTCATCGTTATCTGCAAGCTTGTCATACTCCCACTGTGTATCTGTAAATGCATTAGTTCCTATAGAATTAACTGATTCCGGAATCTCAATTGTTTTTAGATTATAGCAGCTTAAGAATACATTTTCAGCTATATAACTTATCCCATCTGATATAACAACATCAGTAACAGTCGTATCATCACGGAATACACCACTGCCTATTCCATCAACCTTCTTGCCATCAATCTTAGCTGGCACAATAACCTTTGCATCTGCTCTTCCCTTATCAGTAAGTCCAGTTATAACTATATTACCGGCAGCATTCTCCTCATATGTAAATGTTGCTGCTTTGAAAGTCTTTTTACATCCAATAAAACTAACCAGCATAAGCACCAGCATAATTCCTGAAATAATTCTTTTTCCTCTAAACATATCCTGCCTCTTTATTATTTATTTCTCGCCCACATATAGCAAAATGCCTGTGTTCTCGCTGCAAAATGATTATCCTTAAGAAGCTCTTTTACTTCCTGTTTTGAATACCATGCCGCCGAAATCTCCTCAAACGTTGAAGTGCTTGGCGAAAAATCTCCAGATGCTTTTCCGATAACTACAGCATTTGTCTCATTGGAAAATCCTATTGCACTGTAGCTGTCATAAAGCTTGTCTTCAATTACAATAAGGTCAAGCCCTGTCTCTTCCTTAAGCTCACGCTTCGCCGCCACTTCAGGAGTCTCACCTTCATCAATAAGCCCTGCCGGAAAATTATACACATAATCTCCTACTGACATTCTATATTCTTTATTAATCAGAATATGTTCATCCGCTTCATCAGTCGCAACAATAACAACTCCGTCAGTCTTTTCATTTCTTATATCTTCTAGCGTCTTTATATCCTTGTTTCTGCTGATAATCTCGTAGACCTTTTTCTTGTCATCCTCAGTTGTATAATAGAGATCGTATCTGCTGATAAACCTTCCTTCATCAACTTTTTTAACACCATCAAACTTCATGTGTATTATCTGCCTTTCCTGTCTCTCATATCATTAACCGCTTCATGAACAATATCCATTATCCATCTGTTAGAAGCTTTTCTCATAGCAATACCATATTCTATAGTAACACCAAACTTTCCATTATTGCACTCTTTTTCTACTGTTCTCTTTATCTGTTCAAATGTTTTACCAGCCTCTGCATCCGTGACATTCTTCATTACTGCAACAAAATTACCTTCATTAATTCTTGCAATATATGCTCTGTCCATAAGTATCTTCTTAAGCACACCAGCCACATTTATAAGTGCCTGGTTACCTGCTTTCTGTCCATACTGTATATTAATATCTGACAAATGATTAATATCGCAGACAACTACAGCAACGCTGCCATTAAATTCATCATACTGTTTACAATGCTCCATAAAGCTGTACATGCTGTAAACTCCTGTAAGCTGGTCATAAATAACCATATTTTCAAGTTCAGCATAAGCCTTCTTTAACTCCGACACATCCTGCATAACAATAATAGTACCCAGCAGTCGGTTTTTTTCATCTGAAAGTCTCTCAATCCTGCAGTCATATATTCTGTCATTATGCTTCCATTCAAATGTATCCTCTCCAGGTTTAACAGGCAGGTCATTCTCCCTGACAAACCACTCAATATTCTGTTCCCTGTTATCGTATTCAAGATTACCTGCAACATCCTTCATTGAAGAATTAAAATCTGCAAGAATTCCCTCATAATCAAACAGTACTACAGGAATCTGCATATGTTCAATTATCATTTCATGTGTAACTGTAAGCATATTTTTCTTAGAATACCAGAAAGTATTCCAGTACACCATTGTTCCCATAAGTGCATATAGAAAAATTGATATGTCAAACCTTAAGTCAACAGCTTTCATGATGAATATATATTTAAAAGCAATTATAACAATAAGCCCGGCAGCCGTAAATATATATCTTCCCCAATACGCTGATGGAATACGTATGCATTTGATAATAAGCAGTGCAATTATAAATGCTACAATAACCATATTCATAATCGCATGAATACCAAACCACAGCTCGCCTTCATAGCCGAGAACATAGACTCCTCCACATTTGTTAAGACTATATTTCAATGCCGTTTCATTAAATATATTAATTATAAATACAACTGAATCAACCATTGCCGCAAATATACACAAAACAACTGCAGTTCTGGTTATCCTGTTTGCAAGCCTTGTAAATATGCCTGTATACGTTAAAAGCGCAACGAGTGCAAAATCCTGTGCTGCCATCATTATGCTTGTTGCCACCGACATTGCCATGTAATTATCTGTGATAAAATTGACCGAATATGCCACAATGCATATGAGAGCAAGCATCTCTGTAAGACACACTATCCGTGTCATCTTATCCCGCTCAAGACATGTTCTTATAAACACCACGACAAGTACCACAGCCGCAACTCCATAAAGAGACAGATACATAATATTCATATTCCCATATCTCCCATACCCATAATCTGTATACATAATATTAACATTATTAAACAGCTTACTCAACTATCAGTTATAAAAAATACCATGCATTGAAAAAGCCCCGCACGACACTTTTGTATCACGTAGGGCTTTCCATACCTTAAAATGTATCACATACATTTGCAGCTTATAGCTTTATTCTTATTCATTATATTTCTTACTTAACTGCTGTTACTTTGTAATCTTTATCCTCTACAGCTTTTTTTAATACATCGTTATCAACTTCCTTAGAAAGTGTAACAACTGCTGTTCCGTTCTCATGGCTTACAACTGCCTCTGTTACACCATCAACAGCCTCAAGTGCCTTCTTAACTGCAGCTTCACAGTGTCCACACATCATACCCTCAATATTCATAGTCTTTGTCATAGTTTTGTCTCCTTTTGTCGTTTTATTTTTATTTTTGCTAGACTTTTTCTTATAAATGTGGTCTTTTCCTGTATCATATATCTTTATAAGATTAAGTCTTAATGCATTAGTTACTACACAGAAGCTTGATAAGCTCATAGCTGCTGCACCAAACATTGGATTAAGTGTCCATCCAAATACTGGTATCCACGCACCTGCTGCAAGTGGGATTCCTATACAATTATAGAAGAATGCCCAGAACAAATTCTCGTGTATGTTGGTAAGTGTTCTCTTTGAAAGTCTTATAGCAGCAGGAACATCTGATAACCTGTTCTTCATAAGAACTATATCTGCCGCATCTATTGCAACATCTGTACCGGCTCCAATTGCAATACCTATATCAGCTCTTGTAAGTGCAGGTGCATCATTAATGCCATCACCTACCATTATAACACTTCCCTGCTCCTTAAGTCTTGCTATTTCTTTTTCTTTTCCTTCAGGAAGAACACCTGCAATAACCTCATCAACTCCGGCAAGCTTTCCTATTGCTTTCGCGCTTCTTTCATTATCTCCGGTAATCATCACAACCCTGATTCCCATATTCTGAAGTTCCCTGATAGCCTTTGGGCTGTCTTTCTTGATAGTATCCGCAACAGCTATTATTCCAAGAAGCTTGTTATTTCTTGCAAAGAAAAGTGGTGTTTTCCCTTCTGATGATAAGTCATCAGCCTTGTTCCTTAAATCATCAGAGATATTACAATATTCTGAAATGAACTTAAGATTACCACCTGCCACTACATTTGTATCAAGCATTCCCTTAAGCCCGTTACCAGCAACTGCCTTAAAGTCAGTCACTTCTTCTGCAAATGAATTCTTATCGCCACTCTCTTCAACATAATTAACAACTGCCTTTGCAAGTGGATGTTCACTTTTTCTTTCAAGACCATATGCTATAGCAATAAGTTCATTTTGTGGGATTCTATCACCTGTTATAATATCTGTAACCTTTGGCTCACCCTCTGTAATAGTACCAGTCTTATCAAGTGCAACTGTCTGCATCTTGCCTGTCTGTTCCAGAGAAACAGCAGTCTTGAACATAATTCCGTTCTTTGCTCCGACTCCGTTACCAACCATAATTGCAACCGGAGTTGCAAGCCCTAACGCACAAGGACAGCTTATTACAAGCACTGAGATTCCTCTCGCAAGTGCAAATCCTAAGTCCTTGCCACATAACAGCCATACTACTATTGTTATAACTGCTATTATTATTACCGCAGGCACAAATACACCTGAAACTTTATCAGCAATCTTTGCAATAGGTGCTTTAGTTGCAGCCGCATCACTTACCATCTGTATTATTTTGGAAAGTGTTGTATCTTCTCCAACTCTTGTTGCCCTGCATTTTATATATCCTGATGTATTAAGTGTTGCTGCACTTACCTGATCTCCCTCCTGTTTATCAACAGGAATGCTCTCTCCTGTAAGCGCTGATTCATTAACTGCGGTGTTACCTTCAATGATGACACCATCTACAGGTATATTCTCACCCGGTCTTACAACAAATACATCTCCTGTCATAACCTGTTCAACAGGGACGCATGTTTCCTGCCCATCTGCATAAAGTACTGCCGTCTTGGCAGCAAGTTTCATAAGACTCTTTAATGCATCGGTCGTCTTTCCCTTTGAGCGGGCTTCAAGCATTTTTCCTACTGTTATAAGTGTAAGAATCATAGCCGCTGACTCAAAGTAGAATTCATCCATATAGTGCATTACACCTGCCATATCACCTCTCACCTGACAGTCTGTCATGGCAAAAAGTGCATATGTACTCCACACAAATGCTGCTCCTGAACCAAGTGCAACAAGTGTGTCCATATTAGGTGAACGATGTAACAAGCCCTTAAAGCCACTTATGAAAAAATGCTGATTAATAACCATTATTATTATTGTAAGCAGCATTTGTATAAGACCCATAGCCACATGATTTCCTTTAAGTACTGACGGAAGCGGCCAGCCCCACATCATATGTCCCATGCTGAAATACATAAGCACAACAAGAAATATAACTGAAGCTGCTAATCTCTTCTTTAAAACAGGGGTTGTCTTATCTGCCAGCGCATCTTCCTGCTCCTGCATTGAAGGACTGTTGCTCTTTGCCCCCTTAACTGATGCACCATATCCCGCAGCTTCCACAGCTTTAATGATTACATCTGGGGTTGCAGTTCCCTCAACACCCATTGAATTAGTAAGAAGACTTACTGCACAGCTTTCCACTCCAGGCACATTGCTGACAGCTTTCTCAACTCTTGCCTGACACGCTGCACAGCTCATTCCTGTAACATTGTACTGTTCCATATCGCACTACTCCTCCTTGCGGTTAGTTGTTATTCCTGTCACTTTGAAATCAAGTCTCTCAATTGCAATTCTTATATCAGCGTCATCGATTTCACTGTCAACTTCAATAGTTGCCTGCTTCTTCTTAAGATTAACCTGGCATGAAGCACCATCAATCTTGTTAACAGATCTTTCAATACTGTTCTTGCAGTTTTCACAATGCATGCCTTCAATATCAACAGTCTTAACAGCAATTACAGGATTATCAAGTGTCTTCTTATCTTCCGCAACAGTATCTCCACCACCGCCACAGCAGCCGCCTTCACCTTTCATATGCTTAACACTGCTTATAACTGCAATTACTACTATTATTGCTAATATGCCGATTATTATAGCTGTTCCCATATTATGCATCTCCTTTTATACTTCATTACCTTGTGCAAATTCTAGCGTATGAATTTGCCGATTGTCTTAACAAGCTCTTCTACCGTATCGTCCTTGCCTTCTTTAATATCTTGGACTACACAGCTCTTGATATGGTTATCTAAGAGCACCTTCGTAAAACTGTTAAGTGCTGACTGGGCTGCCGATACCTGATTAAGAATGTCAATACAGTATGCGTCCTTCTCAACCATTCCCTTAATCCCTCTTATCTGACCTTCAATTCTGCTAAGCCTGTTACAGAGGTCTTTATATTCCTTGGCATCGCGTTCTTTTGTCTTATGACAGCAACATTCTTTTTCCATTATTCCTCCTTAGTCTGGTTGTTATATTCTGTGTCTGATAAACGCTTTATTATATTTATCTGTTGTGATTGCAACATACCCTAGTGGGGTATGCTCTATTTACATGATGTATAATATACCCCATATGGGTATATGTCAACTATAATTATTGAGATTATTTATCGAAAAATTTTTATTTAACCTGAAAATTTTAAGATAAACATACTAACTCATGATATATACTTCGTTAGTATGTTTTTTAAGAAAATTTTTTTATAAAAATATTGTCAGAAACCCACTAATTCATTACATCTCGCTTCTTTAGTAGGTAAATTGAGTTGTATTATTCACTAACTCTGTTATCACGACTCCAATATACAAGAAAACAACCTACTAAACTCCACAATAACTGCAGTTTGGTAGGTTGTTGCATTATTTGTTATGTAAAGTTCTAATCTGCCCGGGGCTTACACATCAACACTAGAACAAGCTTATCTCGTCCCCATTGCTGACATTAACAAATCCTTTATATCCACGTTCCTCAAGCTTTCCGAGGAACTTTCCCATCTTCTTAGGCTTTACATATAATGAGCATACTTTACCTTCTGCTCTGTATTTTTCTGCTATTGCATAGGCTTCCTTAACCTGTCCCTCATCGTACATAACAGCAATCTTGTCTGCTGATGCCTTAGTCTCAACACCATTCTGCATAAGGATTGAGAAGATTCTCTCGAATCCGATTGAGAATCCAACAGCGCTTACCTGCTGTCCTAAGAACTTGCCAATAAGGTTGTCATATCTTCCACCACCTGCGATAGCACCCTTGAAATCAATACTTTCAACTTCAAATACAGTTCCTGTATAGTAACCCTGACCTCTTACTAAAGAAAGGTCAAATACAACATCAAACTGACCGTCTGAAAGCTCATTTACAGTGTTGATAATTCCTCTTACGCTTTCTGCTGGAGCTTTATCATCCAGTATAGCTTCAACACTTTCAAGACTTATCTCCTGTACACTTGAAACACTTCCAAAGAATCCGATAAACTTCTCAATTGCAGCAGCATCAAATCCCTTGTCTGTAAGCTCAGCCTTAACACCGTCAAGTCCGACCTTATCCATCTTGTCAAATGTAATGCAGACACTGTCAAGCTGCTCCTCGGTAAATCCACAATTCTGAAGGAATGAACGGAGAAGTCTTCTGTCATTAATCTTAACCTTAAAATTCTTCATGCCAATAGCCTTAAGAGCCTTGGTTGTTGTAAGAATAAGTTCAACCTCTGAATCTGTAGAATCAGAACCGATAATATCAATATCACACTGAACAAACTCACGAAGTCTGCCCTTCTGTGGTCTTTCAGCTCTATACACTCTGTCCATCTGGATACATTTCATAGGAAGAGTGAGCTTGTCCTTGTTGTTAGCAAAGTAACGGCTGAGTGGAAGTGTAAGGTCATATCTTAATCCCATATCAGCAATTTCATTCTCACAGGCTGTTCCTGTCTTAGGATTTTCCTGAAGTGAACTTACAGCCTTCTCAAGCTTATCGCCTCTCTTCATAATCTTGAATATAAGATTTAAGTTCTCACCACCATCACTCTTATCAAGATTCTCTATATCCTCAATAATAGGTGTTGTAATGTGTTCAAATCCATTAGCAACATATACCTTTAATATCTCATTCTGAAGGTAATCCCTGATTTCAACCTCATTAGGAAGATAATCATTAGTACCCTTAACTGGTGTTATTTTCATAGTTGTCTCCTTATTTACACACTAAGGCAGATAACCGGCATCCGCCAGCCATCTGCCCCCATTTTACTTACCACTAACTAATTAAGCTTCATCAATTGCCTTACCAATATCATGTCTCATATATTTATTATCGAAATCTACCCATTCAGTAGCTTCATAAGCCTTGGCTCTTGCTTCCTTAAGGTCCTTGCCAAGTGCTGTAACACCGAGAACTCGTCCTCCGTTAGTTACAACCTTGCCTTCTTCGTTGAATTTAGAACCTGCATGGAATAAGAAATAATCATCCTTACCCTTGAAGTTTTCCATTCCCTTAATCTCGAAGCCCTTCTCATATGCGAGTGGATATCCGTCAGAAGCAAGAATTACACATACACATGCGTTATCTTCAAACTGAAGGTCAACCTTATCAAGAGTTCCATCGATACAAGCCTCAAATACATCAACAATATCATTCTTCATTCTAGGAAGAACAACCTGTGCCTCAGGATCACCAAATCTTGCATTGTACTCAAGAACCTTTGGTCCCTTTGGAGTAAGCATAAGTCCAAAGAAGATAACTCCCTTAAATGGTCTGCCCTCACTCTTCATTGCATCAACAGTTGCCTGATAAATGTATTTCTTACAGAACTCATCAACTTCCTTAGTGTAGAAAGGTGATGGTGAAAAATTACCCATTCCGCCTGTATTAAGACCCTGGTCACCATCCTTAGCTCTCTTATGATCCTGAGCTGATGACATAATCTTAATTGTATTACCATCAACAAATGAAAGTACTGAAACCTCACGGCCTGTCATGAATTCCTCAATGACAATTGTATCACCTGCTGTTCCGAATTTCTTGTCAAGCATAAGCTCATCAACACCTGCAAGTGCATCCTCTTTGTTCTCACAGATGAGAACACCCTTGCCAAGTGCAAGTCCGTCAGCCTTAAGAACGATAGGATACTCAGCAGTCTCAAGATACTTCTTAGCCTCTTTGGCTGATGTAAATGTTTCATAAGCTGCTGTTGGAATACTGTATTTCTTCATAAGGTCCTTAGAAAATGCCTTAGATCCTTCAAGAATAGCTGCATTCTTTCTTGGTCCGAATACTCTTAAGCCCTCTGCCTCGAATACATCAACGACACCGCCGACAAGTGGGTCGTCCATACCGATAACAGTAAGGTCAATGCTGTTTTCCTTAGCAAATGCTACAAGCTTCTCAAACTCCATTGCCTTAATATCAACACACTCTGCAAGCTCTGCAATTCCCGCATTACCCGGTGCACAGTATATCTTGTCAACCTTAGGACTCTTGCTTAACTTCCAGCATATTGCATGCTCTCTTCCGCCGCTGCCTACAACTAATACTTTCATCTTAATTCCTCCGCATATTGTTATCTATATACTTAGTCAGTAATCATTAATTAACATGTTCATTGGCAATCTTGTTAATTGCCTTAGGAAGAAGCTTCCATTCAGCCTGCTCCATAATTCTTCTCTGAAGAGTTTCAGGAGTATCACCATCAAGTACATCAACTGCCTTCTGGAAAATAATCTCTCCTGTATCCATTCCTTCATCTACATAATGCACAGTTGCACCTGATACCTTAACACCCTTTGCCAGAGCTGCTTCATGAACCTTGAGTCCATAGAAACCAACTCCGCAGAATGAAGGTATAAGTGATGGATGAATATTAATAATTCTGTGGCTGTACTGATGAACCATTTTCTCTGGGATTCTTACAAGGAATCCTGCGAGTACTATAAGGTCAACATTAAGCTCATTCACTTTATCAAGCAGCGCATCGTTAAATGCATCTCTGCTTTCATAATCCTTAGGTGATATGCAATATGCTGGAATATTGTTATCCTTAGCTCTTGTGAGTGCATATGCTCCGGCATTATTGCTTATAACTGCTACAAGCTCTGTGTTAGTGATTGTTCCATCCTTAACAGCATCGATAATAGCCTGAAGATTAGTTCCGCCTCCGGAAACCATAACTGCAACTCTTAGCATAAAGTAACTCCCTTCTCGCCAGCTTCAATGCTTCCGATAACATATGGAGTCTCACCTGCAGCCTTAACTGCCGCCATCACTGTATCAACATCAGCAGGATCAACAGCAAGTACAAGACCGATACCCATGTTAAATGTATTATACATCATATGCTCTTCGATATTGCCATCTTCTGCAAGCATCTTAAAGATTGGTGGTACTTCGTAGCTGTCCTTCTTAATTACTGCCTTAACACCGTCTGGAAGCATTCTAGGTACATTTTCATAGAAACCACCACCTGTGATATGGCTGCAGCCCTTAACCTTAACGCCTGCCTTCTTGATTTCCTTCATTGTCTTAACATATATCTTAGTTGGAGCAAGTAATGCCTCTCCTAATGTCTTTCCAAGTGAATCGTAATATGTATTAAGAGATTCCTCTGTCATTGTAAATACGCTTCTTACAAGTGAGAATCCGTTGCTGTGTACACCGCTTGAAGCGATACCGATAAGAGTATCACCCGGCTTGATGTTCTCGCCTGTAATAAGATCCTTCTTATCAACAACACCTACAGCAAATCCTGCAAGATCATATTCATCCTGTGGCATAAGTCCCGGATGCTCTGCTGTCTCACCACCGATAAGTGCACATTCAGACTGTCTGCAACCTTCTGCAACACCACCAACGATAGTAGCAATCTTTTCTGGATAATTCTTGCCGCATGCGATGTAATCAAGGAAGAAGAGTGGCTCTCCACCAGCACATACAACATCGTTAACACACATAGCAACTGCATCAATACCGATAGTATCATGCTTGTCCATAATGAAAGCTAACTTAACCTTAGTTCCACATCCGTCAGTTCCTGAAAGTAATACAGGCTCTTCCATCTCCTTAATCTTAGCGAGTGAAAATGCACCTGAGAATCCGCCGATTCCGCCTAACACTTCTTCTCTCATAGTAGACTTAACGGCCTCTTTCATTAACTCAACTGACTTGTAACCTGCTTCAATATCAACTCCAGATTTCTTGTAATCCATGATTCTTTCTCCTTCAATATTATGATAAATGTAAGTTAATGTAACTATTCAGTTACTAATTAATAATTCTTATAACCGACTTCCTGAAGTCTGGCATCCTTCTTCTGAACACTTTCCTTAAGATTCTTAGTATAATCCTTAAGCCTTTCAAGAAGTGCTGCATCAGATGTTGCAAGAATCTTGGCTGCAAGAATACCTGCATTGGCACCACCGTTAATAGCAACAGTTGCAACAGGAATACCTGTAGGCATCTGTACTATTGAATATAATGAATCTCTACCGCCTAGTGATGTTGTGTGCATTGGAATACCAATAACAGGCATTGGGAAAATAGCTGCGCACATACCCGGAAGATGTGCTGCCATACCTGCACCTGCAATAATAACCTTAAATCCCTTCTCCTCTGCACTCTTAGCATATTCAAAGAATACGTCAGGCTCTCTGTGTGCTGAGATAATTGTCATCTCATACGAAATTCCTAACTGTTCAAGAATGTCTGCTGCCTTTGCCATAACAGGCATATCAGAGTCACTTCCCATAACAATTCCTACTAAAGCCATATTAACCTCCTATGTCCGATAGATATAATATTAAAATTAGTGAAAACACTAATTATCATTGTACTTTGTTTTAAACTTTGCGTCAAGATAAAGCCTGTTTACAGCTTACAATTATATATTTATAATTCTGTTAAAAATGCATCATTAAGTGCAAGCGTGCCATCAAGCACGAATCTGCCGTTCTTAATCAAGTCTGTTCTTGTTCCATCCTCTGCCACAACAGTAATATTACCAATCTCATCATACGGAATGGTAATATCGGTGTGACAGTTATAATAAGCCTTGTCCGGCTCCGTCTTACGAAGAAGTGAAACCTCATTATCCCTTGAGATAATCTCCTTGCCGTCCGGATTAGTTACATACACATCTTCTGCCCTTGAATAGCATGTGTCACCGACTGCAAAATGTGGTCCCATCTTTTCAACAATAAGAATCGGAAGCTTATACACAATATCATGCTTATTGGCAAACACATATGCTGTAGTGTTAGTTCCTATAGCAAACTCTCCGAGCGGTAAAGTTTCATGGTCATATAACACATTTGCCTTGAAAAGCTCTCTATTCTTAGCTTCATCATCAAAGTTAGTGCATGTGTAGTCCTTAACAAATCCGTCCTCAAACCATACCGTAAGATTATTGAACTTAATATCATTAAGATATACACTGCTCACATTAAGCACACCTGTTGTTTTCTTAAGCACAGGCGATGTAAATACTTCTCCAAGCGGAATATTAACGTCCGCAAGACAGTTCTCAAATACAGTCTGCGTCTTATGGTCGGTTATCTTCATAATAGAAACCTTCATGTCTGTGCTGTTTCCGTTAGTCCCCTTAACCTCAACATACTGTGCTGTATCAAGTACATCAATAAGTGCCTGCTGGATAGCTTTATATTTGTTATAATCAAGGGTATTAATCTTAACAGTACCCTCGAATATTTCCTCGAAATTCTCGCCAATCTCCGGTATCGGATAAGCAATTATTGTAAAGCTTCTCTCCTCGCCTTTGATATACTCATTAACAATGCTTCCCGCGTCATTGCTGTATTTCACAGAAAGCTTCTGCTGCTTTGCATCAAGTGTTAAAGCCTCGCTCTTAATCTGTGGCTCAAATGGCACTTCACCAAACACCTCCATAACAGCAGGTCCACCATGCACCGCTGCAAGCTCTTTGTTCTTCTCATATGCAAGCTTTAATGCGCCTGTCTTTCTCTCAACAAATTCGCCATCCATATAAAGTGCATTGTCAAAACGATGGTCGAAATCCATCTGCTTGTTAGGATTAGCTCCGTAATAGCCAACCTTAATGTTAAGTCTTTTATTAATCGTGTTGACCGCTGCCCTGTATATTGTAGGCTTAAGTCCAAGCTTTTCAAAGTTCTTAATCTCAGCTCGCACAAGTCTTTCAAATCCCAGACAGTATCTTATATTAACTGTTTTCTTCTTAGACAAATCCTTGCCTGTAAGCTCGAATCCAATTCTGTATCCTTCTGTAAATGTGTCTGCCATCTTCTGGATTTCTTCTTCACTGAGCGAACTAAGATACTCTGCTGTCTTAATCTCATTGTCAGTAACATACTCACCGAATCTGTACAGATATCTTACATCTGTAAGGTCAGACTCCATAATTATCTTAGTTGCAAAATCAAGTTCAGGGTCTAACAGCTCTCTTACCCTGTACTCCATAAGGTCATCACTGTAATCACTAACATACCAGTACACAGAATCTTTCATCTGCTTATAATCTGGCTTTCCACAGTCTTCCTCAGTCGATGCACACATGCAGTACACTTCAACAAAAAGCTCCATAAGTGCTGTCATCTCTGCCATTCTGCCTTCATATGCATACACAATCATTCCTCTTATCTCAACATAAAGGAATGACAAAAGCCTTCCCTCTGAAAGCCCTAACTTTGAAGCTGCATATGCCGGATTAGCGTAGCTTGTCTCATAAGCCTTGCCAATTACATCTTCATACAGACCTGTATTCAGATTCTTATATTCTTCAAGTGAATAATCTCTGAAAACATCAGCTTTTAAGTCAGCCGCAAGCTTATCCATCTTAAGGATAAATGTGGCAATACATTTGAAATAATCTGCAAACCCATCCGTCTTAAGCCCCGGTTCCTCTGCTATCTCTTTAATTCTTTCTATCGCAAGAGCGTAACGCTCTTCTACATTATCATTAAACAATTTCTTTCTCCTTCTGCCCTGATAAGGATTATATTCCCATTAAGAATACTGCTATCATAAATACTGCTATTACCCCACACAGCATTGAACCAAATCTCGAAGTTCCGTAGAACTTATTATCTTCTTTGAAGCTGATTAGTCCGATTACTGTTCCAATTACCGCTAAGATAAGGCTTAATATTCCAAGACTTCCTACTCTTAAGCCGCCTTCTCCTGCTGCTTTAAAAGACAGATACACTCCGTAACCAAAAGAAAGCAATGACAGTATTCCCATCGCAGTCGATATCAAACCCCCAAGTGCCTGACTTTTATCAGAGAACTTGTATTTATTAAAAAGTTTCATTTTTTCACCTGTCCTTTTTACTAAACATTTTAACTATTCTGTATGCTATCGCATATACCGCATAACCGCACAATGCTCCCAGTACATTAAGCACAAGGTCATCAACATCAAAGCAGCCGACCTTACATATAAGCTGTACTGTTTCTATTGTAAGCGACAGTGCGAATCCATATGCAAATGTAGCAAAAACATTAATTCTGCCATTGGAAAGCCACGGCACGAATATGCCAAATGGTATGAATGCCAGCACATTTCCAATTATATTAAGAAATGCTATCCAGCCAAGCGAGTCAAAATGTCCAAGATAACGCCAATAGCGCCTGATTTCCGTGAACAGTGTAAGATTGTATTTGTAACCGCTGGCTATCTCTGCCCTTCCCATTCCTTCTGCGAAAAAGACTACATAAAATAGCAGAATCATATATATAACAAAAAGCGCCCATTTTATAAGCGTTACATAATGTTTCTTTTTCATAACAAATCTGCCCGGCAGGCATAATTAACCCACCAGGCAGTTCCCCTTCACTAGAATAAGCTATCTGATCTGTGTGCAAGAAGTCTTGCACCATTAATAATCATCATTACACCTGCACCGATACCAAAGAGTATTATCAGGATACCAAATACAAGATTAGAAGCTCCTACTGACTTTAATTTCTTATAAAGATTCTCTTCCATAGTTAACCCTCCATTAACATCAGTTTTATGCGTTCTTAACACCATATTCTGCGTAATACTTGTCAATTGCTGCTTTTAGTGCATCATCAATAACTACCTTACCCTCACACTCTTTATTGTAAAGGTGTTCTACAACATCTGCCATAGATACAATTGCGCTTGTTGGGAAACCGTATCTTTCCTTAATCTCCTCAAGCGCACTCACCTTTCCGCCAAGGCCTACTTCCATACGGTTAAGTGAAACCATAAGTCCTACAATAGTAACATCTGCTGCCCCTCTTACCTTAGGAACTGTCTCTTCCATCGACTTACCGGATGTTGTTACATCTTCTATCATAATGACTCTGTCGCCATCCTTTAACTTGCTTCCGAGAAATCCGCCCTTATCAGCACCATGGTCCTTCTCTTCCTTACGGTCTGAGCAGTATCTTACTTCCTTGCCGTAAAGCTTTGCATATGCAACTGCTGTAACTACGCTGATTGGAATTCCCTTATATGCTGGTCCGAACAGTACATCAAAATCATCACCATATGTTTCATGAATAGCCTTTGCATAATACTCTCCAAGTCTTGCAAGCTGTGTTCCTGTAACATACGCACCTGCGTTCATGAAGAAAGGTGACTTTCTTCCACTCTTTAAAGTAAAATCTCCAAACTTTAACACATCACTCTCTACCATGAAATCTATAAATTCCTGCTTATACTGCTCCATTATATCCTCCTTATTCAGCCCCGCTGTCCGGCGGTGCTGCTTCATATTCAATATTGATTTTTATTTTATCATAAATGTTTTCCCGTTTCAATGCGTCTTTGGAACATTACAAATACATATTAAAATCTGAATATCAACATACTATGTATGCCTTTTCCCGATTATCTGGCAGCCGGAAATCCCTAAAACCCACTAACCATTATCAATCTCATAATTTAGTAGGTTATTTCAGGCAGCCGCTTTTCATTCTCCCGCCAGTTCACCTACCAATCTGTTAAAATGTTTCTCCTTAGTAGGTCTTTTTCCTGCTTTCCAGAGGAATGAACATTCATTTTATACTTATAAAACCTACTAAAAAGGCTTCTTCCTGCCTGATTAGTAGGTCTTGTTACTGTCAATTATCTTGAATATGTGCCAAAATAATATACCAAATTTACATCGAACACTGAATTAATAGGTTTCCACACCTTTTATCAAAACTTTATGTATATCTCTCCCCAATCGTTTGGAAAACAAAAGTTACACCTTCAAACTTAAAAACACGATTTTTATATTTCTAATCACATATGAGATATTCCAGCACATAATCGCTTCTTTCATTTTCTTTTAAATCTCGATTAACAAAGCTCAAAACTCCTTCACCATAATTTCATTGTCAATAGTAATTTTATTTTTCATAATTTTAAACCACACAGCAGAACCATGTATGTATTCCGAAAGCATATTACATATATCATTTTTATATTCACAATCTCTTAAAAAGCTTAAGTCTATAGTATTGTATTGTTTCATTTTTTCCGTATTTTTGTCAAATCCCGAATTATTATCAGGATATTCATATTCTGTTCCAAAATTCTCATTAGGTATCTCGATATCCATATATTTATCACCATATATGAGCATATATCTTTTTTTTCCAATACTAGACGAGCCTGTTTCTTCTATCTGCTGCCTGAGACAAAGTGTATCCGGTGAATTATACCAAAATAAAAAATATTCATCTTTGCTTTTGACAACCTTATCCCCTGGAATGTCTAAATATCCCGTACGATTATATGTATCAACAATATTCATATCTGCTATTTCTTTTTTTCTTTCTTCTGAAATATAGTCATATATATATTTCATAATTTTACCCCGCATCTCTTTATTAAAGCACATTAATAATTAATGCCATATCAACGCTACAGCTAATGAAGCAGCTATTATTGCTGTCATACATTTTCCCTCTTTATACCGAACCCGTGATATATTAATCATCGTGTTCCATTTCTGCTTTTTCTTTTATTCTTCTTCACAAAATTTCATAAATAATTCCATAGCTTCCTTAGACATTCCACCCCATGCACTGTTTCTCTCAAATATCTGGTCAATAACCTGAGAAAAATCATTTGTTCTATATGTAATATCACCTTCATAATATCCCATGAATTCGCCATTATCATTGGAGAAGCATACTACTTCTCCATCTCCTGACATTTCTCCTATAACCGTCAGATTATCTGGCATAAAATTATGATGGAAATCATCTGTTCCCCAAAACATTGCACTCGATCCATCAATCAGACATTTTTCTGTAAATCTGAGCCATTCCTTATATGTCTCTGGAATCTTTACGCCATTTGCCTCCTCCCATTTATTTAATTTATCTTCATCTATTGGTTCATTAAAATATGTTTTTCCAAGCTCATCATCATTGTCCCGCTTGTCACACCACTCATATAATTCTTCAATCTTGCTCTTTAAACTGTTATTTTCTGGTATCCCTATCTTTGTATACATATTTATTATCCTCTCTTTCCTCCAAAAACAAAAAAGCAGACAACATCACATTCCGTGACATCATCTGCAACTCAACCATCTTATATCTTCAATATATCCAATACTCCCCAGACTACTGAATCAACTTAGACTTGTAGCTTTGTGTCCCTGCATTTCTGCAGGTTTACCTCTCTTTTGTTTTTGTAAAACTACTCGTTTATTATGTTATCATGGATATTGAGTGATTTCAACTGTTCAAATATCAATTTCTTAACGCTGTAATCGGAACAACAAATACTCCATCAGGTCTTTGATATGCAGCATTAGATAATCCGCATATAACACATAACGAATCTGGCGCAATTCCTCCACTTGCTTTAATTTCATTTTTTATTTTTATAAGATTCTCTGCCGCCATATCTATTTGGTTTGCACCCAATTTGATTTCGAATCCACACCATTTTCCATCAGGCATTGCTATAACTGCATCCATTTCATTGTTATTATAATCCTGATAATGATACAATTCTGCATCAAATGACTCAGCATATATTTTCAAATCTCTTTCACACAATGCTTCGAATAAGAATCCCAATGTATTTAAATCATTCAGTAACATTTCAGGTGTCGCATTTAACAATGCGACTGCTAATGATGTGTCTGACAAATGTCTCTTTTCCGCCTGCTTAATGCGGATTGATGATCTAAGTTTAGCCTCAAAAGGTTTCTGATTGTCTGTGAGGAAAAGTCTTTGGAAAACATCAAGATAAGCAGCAACTGTTTCCACATCAATATCTTCATTATCAATTTCCTTAATGTCATTTTTTAATTTCTTATTTGTTACAGTTGTTGCTTCATTTCTTGCAAGTGAACGAAGAAGAAGCTCCATTTTATGCTTATCTCTTTTTACATTATCAATTCTATATACATCATCGTCTAATACAGCCCGGATGTACTGTATAGGAAGATATGCCGCCTGTTTTAATGTTGTCTCCTGATTAGCAGGCCAGCCTCCTCTTATAATGAAATCAATAAGCTTTCTCAAATCAACCTCACCTAGTATCTTAGGCTCTATTCTGCCCTCACATATATCTCTTAATGAAATATCTCCACTGGAATTTCCGCTTTCAAATAATGACATTGGTCGCATTCTCAATTTTGCAATTCTTCCTGCTCCGCTATGCAATATTCCTTTATGATTTGGTGTCGCAGAGCCCGTCAATATAAACTGCCCTTTATTACCATTTTGGTCAACCTTATATCTGACAGCATCCCATAACTGGGGAACTTCCTGCCATTCATCAATCAATCTCGGTGTTTCTCCTTCTAAAACCAATGAAGGACTCATCTGTGCCAACTGTCTATTTTGAAAATTACCATCGGGATTGCCAAGCATAATTTCACTTTGGCAATGATATGATGATGTCCAAGTTTTTCCACACCACTTCGGTCCCTCCACACATACTGCACCAAATGCCTCTAAATAACTATCAATTATATTGTCAATCAGTCTTGGTCTGTAATCCTTTCTTTCCATATTCTCTCCATTCTATTCTTATATATTATTAATATTATTGGTTTAAGCTTAATCTATATACATTTTCTTCTTCATCATTATAATCCAACCCGATTAATTTTTCAATTACAACCCGACAGATTTTTGATTTCCAATCCGATTGATTTCATATTTTCAATCCGATTAATTTTCAATTTTCAATTCGATTGTTTTTGAAACATTATTTCCTTATAACAAATATTTTATCCTTCCATTAAAAAAGAATATAGTTATCTATCCAATAACGCATGACATAATGCCATTGGATAGATAACTATATTCAAGCTATGCACGAACCCCCACGAGCTACCTCCTCGTGGGGGTATACATTTCAAATGTTTGACATTTCACTTATTATCTTTATATTTTAAAATAATCAAACCAATCAAACATATTAAGAGCAGTAATAGCATAATAATATTTCTGATTGTCACCTTATGATATGCAATCAATGTATAAACATTAGACATTATATATATTAATGACATAATAAATAGAACGATTTTTAAAATTTTATTTTTCAAATCTCAACTCCTTTATATCATAACTTAATTTGTCCAATATAAGTCATCTAAATAAACCGCCATATACAAATAACAGCATTATATTATTACACCTAAAAATGCCCACCAGAAATACCTGTATTACCGCCAACATCTTTATATTTTGATGCTAACCACCAACCTAAATCATAAAAAATATCGCCTTTACCCCCACCTTGAATTAATAATATTTCACTGTCATTCATATTTTCAAATTCCATAACAAATAATTCCCCTCAATTTTTATTTATAATCATTCCAACCATTATATAAATCGTAACAGCACTGTGCAATCCCCACTATAGTAAGAAATACTCCTCCTGCAGCCAATAATCCCGTTAATATACCTCCACCATTTATTTCCTGTAATTCACTTGTCTTTATTTCTGTAAAACCTTTTTTCATAATAATCACCTCTAAATCTTAATTTATTATTTTCATTATTAATCAGTCAACATTCCAACTGTATTGTTAATCATATGTATCATTATAACCATTGTAATACTATCTGTATGGTCATATATAAGTCCTAATATTAATCCTAATATTGAATAATAACTTAATTCAAGAACTGACAATCCGCTATGAATCATACCAAACGAAATTGATACAATAACTATGGCTATTATTCCATTGCACATCTTCATCTTACTGACCAACCAATTCTGATATATATATCTGAATAAAATTTCTTCTACCAATGGCCCCATAAAGCACATTGCTATAACACTCAACACAGTTACTATCCCGGAATTATCGTATCCACTTATAATCTGTTCATTATGGGTAATCATCAGATTATTCAGTAAATATAATAATCTGGTAAGCAAAATATTTATAATAAGATATATAATCGAAAACATAATAGTCTTCCAAATCCACGAACACAGGGATTTTGTATTACCAAAATCTTTATATATAATGCCCCAATATAACTTTATTGTAATCATTCCAGCAATTATGTATATCACACAGCTTGTTATATGTGTAAGCATATCCATGCTTATATCTTTTCCCAGTAAAAATGTTATTGAAACAACAGTAGTTGCTACTATTATTGTACCTAAAATGTACAGAATCCCTATCCATTTCAGCATTAATTTATTTCTTGAATTCATTATTTATTTCTCTATTAAAGCATGAATTTATTCTGTCATATTCTCCACCCTGAATAACAAATATCTCTTGTTCCTCTAATTCTCTAAATTGCGTATTTTGCATATGTTCATCTCCTCTCTTGTATTCAAGATAACATCTGGAAATTATAAATACAATGTCCATATGCTGTTTGGTATTCAAACAGTGCTATTTGGTATAAATTGACTTAAATTTTTAATTATGTATAATAAAAATAATGTTATAAAAAGGGGATTTTTAATGGATTTTTATTCAATATTTTTTCATATAATTGGGGATTTATTTGGCTTTTTAATTATAAATTTATTTATTACATTTAACACGAAGAATCATAAACTTCAACATATTCTTATGCCTTTTTTTCTACTGGCAACAATATTATATGATATCTCTGGATTTTATTCTTGCTCATACATAATAGATGTCTTAACCTGTATGCAGATTCTTATATGCTGTGATAAGAAATTATATCAGCGTATGATTGTTCTTGCAGAATATTATGTTTATTCTTACATGTCTGCCATTGCAATTCTTGGTATCCGCATGGTTATATTAAAGGATTTTCACCAATTATATAACAATCAACTGTATAATAATTACAATACCATTTCAAGTATAATTGCTTCTTATATAGTTGCCTGCATGTATTTCAATACTAAAAAAGTTAAAGAATTTAATTCAGCTAAATCATTTATTTTTCTTTATTATTCTATATCAATAGCTACAATTATTGCGCTTTCGATATCACCTGTCCTTATTGAGCCTTCTTTACTCAATTTAGAACAGGTTCTTCCTGTGTTTTTTGTATTAATTGCATTTATAATAACATTTTGTCTCTCTACTTATAGTAAAATAATATTTACACTTGAAGAAAATGCTATCAACAAAATTCAGCTTGAAAAATCCGCTTTAGAAGCCGAATACACCACACAGATTGATAACAAATTACAACAGCTTCATACTTTAAGACACGATATGAAAAACCACCTTCTCATGATAGACAGCCTTTCTGCGGAATATAAAAACGAGCAAATTCACGATTACATATCTAAAATATCAGACGAACTCAGTCAGACTCAAACTATTTCATCTTCATCTTCCACTATATCTTCTCTGCTTAACTCTAAAAAACTTATATGTGATGATTCAGATATAACTTTTGACCTCCAGCTTGATTTCAATAATATTTATATAAGTGACTTTACACTTATAACAATTCTTGGCAATATTCTTGATAATGCCATAACTGCTGCGTCTAAAACTGACAATGGATACATCAGACTTTCAATCTCACAAGCTGATACTTATCTCTCAATACATTGCGAAAACAATCACAACGAAAAAATCAAAAAAAGAGAAGGCCGCTTTATTTCAAGCAAGCCTTCTACTGGTTTGAATTCTAATTCACTACATGGTCTGGGCATAATAAGTATAACTAATGCTGTAGAAAAAAGTGGCGGAACACTGGATATCAATTATAATGAATCTGTTTTCAGCATTGATATTCTTATTCCTAATTACATATAATAATAGCTTAATTATTTTTATGTAAAGTATGTCAATTCATTTTTCTTTCTTCAAGTAGCTTTCTTATCTTACTCATATGTCTTTCTTTAACTGATTTATAGTGACTTCTGCTCAATGGCACTTCTACTCCATCTCCAAGAAATACTGCATTTTCTTTAACCTCTTTTATTGCATCAAAATTTACTATATAACCCTGATGTATATATATAAATATATTTTTATCTAGTTTGCCATACATCTTTTTCAATGTTTCATAACATGTTATCTCAGCATCTGAACAATGAAGTACACATTGATTTCTCCTTTTTTCAATATACTGAATATTTCTTACATCTACTATTCTTGTATTTTTAGCAACCTGAACTTCTATGTACCTTTCTTCTGCTTCTTTATGGTCAAAAGCATACTGAACCATAACAACGGCCCTTCCAAGTACTCTTTTTAATTCTGGATAAGTAACAGGTTTGACAACATAAGCAAGTGCTTCTACCCCATAAGCTGCTATGGCATATTTATCAAAGCTGGTCACAAAACATATTATTACATCTTCTGAAACTTTACGGATACCTCTTGCTGTATCCACACCATCAAAATCCGGCATCTCAACATCTAGAAATATAATATCATATTTAGATGTATCTCCCTCAACAGCTTCTAACAATAACTTTCCAGAATTGTATTCGGTCACATTGATATCAATTTCACACTCTTCAGAATACACTCCAATATATTTGACAATCCTCTCTACATGTATATATTCATCATCGCATACTGCTATCTCTACTTTTTTCATTTAAATCCTCATTTTCATATTTTATAAGGTAACTTTATCATTTTAACAATCAGCTTTCAATATTGATGTGACATTTAGTAATTAATCCATGCTAATCAGATATAATTGCTATCTTTCAGAATTTACTTCTACAAACTCCCAACACATTCCTCTTGACCTAAACCTAACTTTAGGTGCTATGATATAAAATGTATTAAAATATAAGATAAGGAGTATCAGAAAACATGTATATTGAGAATATTAACAGTCCTGCTGATGTGAAGAAATTAAACATTATGCAGCTTAATGTCCTTGCAGAAGAAATGCGTCACGCCCTTCTTACAAGAGCCAGCAAACACGGCGGACATTTTGGTCCTAACTTCGGTATGGTAGAAGCAATCATCGCCATGCATTATGTATTTGATTCGCCTAAAGATAAAATCGTATTTGATGTATCACACCAGTGCTATCCTCACAAAATGCTTACCGGAAGAAAAGATGCATATCTTTATGAGGAACATTATGATGATGTGTCAGGATACACTAATCCGGACGAAAGCGAACATGATTTCTTTACTGTAGGTCATACTTCAACTTCTATAAGTCTTGCCTGCGGTCTTGCCAAAGCAAGAGATTTAAACGGTGAAGATGGTAATATAATCGCTGTTATAGGTGATGGTTCCTTAAGCGGCGGTGAGGCTCTGGAGGGTCTTGATTTTGCTTCTGAATTAAATAGCAACATGATTATTGTTGCTAATGATAACGATATGTCCATCGCTGAAAATCACGGTGGTCTTTATGCTAATTTAAAGCTTCTTCGTGAAACAAATGGACAGGCTGAATGTAATCTTTTTAAGGCAATGAACCTTGATTATATCTATGTTGACAAGGGTAATGATATTGCTTCTTTAATTGAAGCATTTGAAAAGGTTAAAGACACTACAAAAGCTGTTGTTGTCCACATTAATACTCTTAAAGGCAAAGGTTATGCACCTGCCGAGCAGAATAAAGAAAAATGGCACTGGCATGCACCTTTTGATATAGCAACCGGCGAATCTCTTTCCAAGGGCGGAGAGCCTGATTTCTCTGACGCTTCTTTAGAATATCTGTTAAAGAAGATGGACGATGATAAGAGTGTTGTTGCAATCACAGCCGGAACTCCTACTGTTATGGGATTTACTGCTGACATGAGAGCTAAAGCAGGAAAACAGTTTGTTGATGTTGGTATCGCAGAGGAAACTGCTGTTGCGTTGGCTTCCGGTATCGCTGCTAACGGCGGAAAGCCTGTATTTGGTGTTTACAGCTCATTTATACAGAGAGCCTATGACCAGATTACTCAGGATGTATGTATCAATGGCAGTCCTGTAACATTTACAGTATTTGCAGGCTCTGTGTACGGGATGAATGATGTTACACATCTCGGACTTCAGGATATCCCTATGCTCAACAGCATTCCGGGACTTATATATCTTGCACCTGTTACCAAGGAAGATTATATTGCAATGCTTGACTGGTCTTTAACACAGAATGAGTATCCTGTTGCTATTAAAGTTCCGGGCGGCAGCATGATTTCAACAGGTGTACCTGTAACTAAAGATTTCAGCAAGCTTGACACTTACGAGATTACTAAGAAAGGAAGCAGAGTTGCTATCCTCGGGCTTGGAACTTTCTATGAAACTGCTGTAAAAGCCGCTAATATTCTTAAGACTTCACACGGAATTGACGCAACTGTTATCAATCCTTACTATATCTCAGGTATTGACGCAGACACTCTTAATGAATTAAAGAAAGACCACGCAGTAGTTGCAACTCTTGAGGACGGCTACCTTGAAGGCGGCTTCGGAGCTAAGATTGCAGCATACTATGGTTCTTCTGATATGAAGGTATTAAACTTCGGTATTAAGAAAGAATTTATCGACAGATACGATGCATCAGAAGTATTAAAGGACAACCACCTTACTCCTGAACAGATTGCAGAAGATATCGCAGCAACATTATAACTATATTGTTTCATTATAATCGAAAAGACATGGCAATCATTTTTATCAATGACTGTCATGTCTTTTTAGAATTTATCCCTGTCTTTAGTTTCCATAATGGCTGTGGCATGATTAAATACATGCATATTTGACGTGATACCTATAGATAGTCGCATTAGTCAAGTTCTTATAGGACAATTTCAGCAAATTGCCTGCTAAACCAGTCATTTTATCTCTCAATCCACCTATCAAAAGCTTCCTCGTGCCAGCCTTATAGGTAATTCCGCACCGAAAACACTTTTTCTGTCTGAAAACAGCCTATAAAACCTCTATAAAAAACAATCTTATAGGACGCGCCAGCCTGAGCGCCACATTACAGTTATCTCACCAACAGTCTCAAGCGCCACGCCTCAGCACGCCTCAACATTCCTTGGCAGCCTCCACAAACTCCACAGCCCAGTGCTTCCACGACCACATATCTTCTGCATACTGAACGCCTCTTGCCACTTTCTCCTTCATAGACCCCACATCATCCACAAGGCTTTTAATCTTCTCTCCAACATTTTCCAGTTCATCAAGAGAATAATATTCAACTCCTGAATCCATAGGAATCTCCCGGCGCATATAAGTACTTCCATCTGTAATACTCACACAGCCATTCATAAGTGCAAGCGGCGTCCTGTCATGTATTCCTGCCTTAAACCATGGAAGCTGGTTAACTGAAAACCTTGCATTATTGTATATAGCCGGAAGCTCGCCATATGTTACCTCTCCACAATCCTTAACAAACTCTTTAATAAATGGCAGATCATCCTTCATAAGAACCTCTGCCTTTGTAAGAAAAGTATCCCAGTTATGTCCATACAGCTTCACAGGCACATGATTTCTTATAAGCTGAACCACAATCTCCTGTCTTATGGCCGCTTGAATATAAACATCAGCCATGAAATTCTGCTGCAGCTTCTCTGCTGTCTGTGTTCCGCTGATACCCGGATACATCTGCCTTATGGCTTCCTCCTGCGTAAGCTCCGGATTATCAAGCAGTATTTGTGTAAATGTATTAAAAAAAACAACATTTTCACTATCCTGCTTCTTTGCCTTAAAATACACCATATCAGGGTCAGTATAAGACGCTGTGAATACCAGGTCATTCTCACGCATATCATATGGCTTCAGACCGCTCTCTGCCTGCTTTGCAGCAAGCGGAAGAACAATACAGCTGTTAATATGAGGATAAGTTTCATCAATAAACTTTTTATGCATCTCATCAAGACATATTACATTCATGTTCTTTAAAGGCACTTTTAGACTGTCATGATGATAGAACGGATGGTCAAGAATATAATGCCAGACCGCTTTTCCAAGTCTGTCAAAGCAGTATCTTCCTGAATCATCACATACTGCGTCCAGCTTTGTATTAATATCAAACACATAATCAAAAGGCTGAGAGTCATACTCATCAGCCAGCACACACAGCTTGTCCTTCTGTGTGGCTTTATCTAATCTGATATGCATGACTTCCCAGCCCATAGCTTTTAATTCTTCACTTATACATTCAATAAAGTAAGTTGTTGAGTCATAGCATATAGAACCATTACTTAAGAAAAGTATTCTATCTGACACAACCAATCAACTCCTTAATATCTGCTACATTATTCTTTTCCATATATTCCCTGATTCCATCAATAACCTTAATAGTTGTATATGGATCATTAAAATTTGCTGTTCCAACAGCAACTGCACTCGCACCAACCATAATCATTTCAAGTGCATCCTCTGCTGTTCTGATTCCACCCATTCCGATTATAGGAAGGTTAATTGCATTGGCAACCTGATAAACCATTCTTACTGCGATTGGATGAATAGCAGGTCCTGATACACCCGCAGTCTTGTTAGCTACTGCAAATGTTCTTCTGTTCACATCAATCTTCATACCTGTAAGAGTATTGATAAGCGAAACCGCGTCAGCACCACCTGCCTCTACAGCCTTTGCCATCTCTGTAATATCAGTAACATTAGGACTTAACTTCATAATAACCGGCTGCTTTGCTACCTTCTTAACCGCCTTAGTAATAGCCTCTGCAGAAGCTGGAACCTGTCCGAAAGCAATTCCACCCTCTTTGACATTAGGGCATGAGATATTGATTTCAAGAAGGTCAACTGGCTGTTCACCAAGCTTTTCAACAGCATCCACATAATCTGCTTCAGATTTTCCACATACATTAACAATAATCTTAGTATCATACTGCTTAAGAAATGGAATATCTCTTTTTACAAATGTATCAAGTCCCGGATTCTGTAATCCGATAGCATTCATCATCCCACCATAAGTCTCAGCAATTCTTGGTGTAGGATTGCCCGGCCACGGAATATTGGCAACACCCTTGGTTGTCACTGCACCGAGTCTGTTAAGATCAACATATTCTCCGTACTCCATGCCTGAACCGAATGTTCCGGAAGCAACTGTCACAGGATTCTTTAATTCAACTCCTGCAATATTCACTGACATATTAATATCGCTCATTACAGTTCTACCTCCTTAACATTAAATACCGGACCTTCCTTGCACACTCTCTTATTCTTAACCTGAGAATGGTCGTCAATCTCAGTTGATTTACATACACATGCAAGACATGCACCAATTCCGCATGCCATCTTCTCTTCTAACGAAACATAACATGGAATATCATTCTCAAGTGCATATGCCTTAATTGCACGAAGCATAGGAGTTGGTCCACATGCAAATATAACATCTGCCTCAACCTTTTCCTGTTTTACAGCATCTAATACATTTCCCTTTGTTCCAACACTTCCATCTTCAGTTGCAATATACACATCTGTATCAGCAACTGCTTCAAAATCTTCCTTAAGGAAAGTCTGGCTGTTTCTGTAACCAACTACAACATTCTTGTGGCAGTCTAATCTTCTTGCAAGCTCAAGCATAGGAGGAACACCTATTCCGCCACCGAAAAGAATAGCCTTATCAAAGCTTCTGCCTTCTGCCTTAATCTCTGCAGCAATTTTTCCCAGATTATAACCATTGCCAAGGGGTCCCTGAATATCAAGATACTCTCCTGCCTTCATCTTAGAAAACTCTTCTGTTCCCTTGCCGGCAACTCTGAATACAATTCTTAAATTATTATTCTCAACCTTACATATACTGATAGGTCTTGGTAACATTCTTGAACCATCATTAGAATATACTGATATAAACTGTCCTGCCTTAGCGGCCTTAGCAATATCCTTTGTTTCAAACCATATTTCATAGACTCCGTCAGCAAGACAATCCGCCTTAAGAATCTTCGCATTTTCTCTGTACGCCATAATAATCTCCATTATTAACCTGTGTGTAAATATGTATAATTACTTGCCAAGTGCTCCGTTGATATCAGCAATCATATCAAGAGCAGCCTGTCTTGAAGCTTCTCCGAAGTTCTTCTCACCAAACTTCGCATACTGCTCCTTAGTATATGCTGCAATAATTCCTCTTGAGCTGTTTACAATAGCTCCAAGTCCGTCAGGATTAAAGAAATCAACAAGATCCTTGCCCTGTCCGCCCTGTGCACCATATCCTGGTACAAGGATATACGCCTTAGGCATAACCTTTCTTAATACTCTTCCCATCTCTGGGTAAGTAGCTCCAACAACCGCACCGACATTACTGTAATCTCCGTCCATGCTTGAAGCTCCCCACTCATTAACCTTCTCACCAACTAACTCGTATAATGGTCTTCCGTTAATAAGCTGATCCTGGAATTCTCCACTTGAAGGATTAGATGTCTTAACAAGTATAAATATACCTCTGTCCTGCTCATTACAAACCTTAATAAATGGATTGATACCATCAGAGCCAAGATATGGATTAACAGTTGCAAAATCTTCGTCAAAAGGAGTAATTGCCTTAGAGCCAACATTTACCTTTCCAAGATGTGCTACCGCATAAGCCTCAGAAGTTGAACCAATATCGCCTCTCTTAACATCACCGATAACAATCATGCCTTTCTCGTGACAGTAATCAACTGTTTTCTTGAATGCCTTAAGTCCTTCAATTCCAAACTGCTCATACATTGCAATCTGTGGTTTAACAGCTGGAACAATGTCATATATATTATCTATAATGCCTTTGTTATACTGCCATATAGCCTCTGCTGCTCCCTCAAGTGTCTCACCATACTGCTCAAATGCAACATCTGCAAGATGCTTTGGAAGATACTTCATCATCGGATCAAGTCCTACAACTATTGGTGCATTAGTCTCTACAATCTTATCAACAAGCTTCTTAATCATTAATCTACTTTAGCCTCCTTAATTCATACGCAAAATCACTTTATTCTACAACTTTGGAACTTCTCTTTCAATAAGAATTTCTGTTCCATTATGGTCTGAATACACAACTCTTCCATTAACAAGCGTATATAAAACCTTTCCATACACATGCATTCCTTCAAATGGAGTATTCTTTCCCTTTGAAGCAAATCTGTTGCTGTCAATATCATACTCTTCTGTAGGATTAACAACTGTTATATCAGCAACTTTTCCCGGTGCAAGAACTCCTCTGTCAATTCCAAGTATCTTAGCCGGATTATAACTCATTTTCTCAACCATCTGTAACGGAGTAAGCACTCCTGTTCTTACAAGCTCAGTAATAGTAACCGGAACTGCTGTTTCAAGACCTACTACACCAAACGGTGCTTCGTCAAAAGGTCTTTCCTTCTCAGTAGGATGATGTGGAGCATGGTCTGTTGCAATAACATCAATAACCCCTGATGCAAGCGCTTCTTTAAGAGCCTTTACATCATCTGCCTTTCTTAAAGGAGGGTTAATCTTAAAGTTTGCATCATCCCCGTTCACCGCTTCCTCTGTCAGTGTGAAATGATGTGGGGCAACCTCTGCTGTCACTGGAATCCCCTGTTCCTTGGCAATCTTTATAATAAATGCTGATTCCTTATTAGACACATGACTTATATGCAGCTTTGCACCTGTATTCTTTGCAAGAAGAATATCTCTTGCAACAATAACATCCTCAACGGCATCCATTATTCCGAAAAGACCAAGTTCCTTAGCTCTCTCTCCGGCATTCATAACACCTCTTGCAGCCAAGTTAGTATCTTCACAATGTGCAAATACCGGAATGTCAACCTCTGCTGCCTGCCTCATAGCCTGCCTTGCAGTTCTTGCATTCATAATAGTTCCGCCATTGTCACTGACTGCAACAGCACCTGCATCCTTAAGTGCCTCAAAATCAGTAAGATACTCACCCTCCTGACCTGCTGTCATGGCAGCTATTGTATACAGATTAATGTCAGTAACCTCTTCTGCCTTATCTGTTACATACTGCAGCATATCAACATTATCAATTACAGGTTTCGTGTTAGGCATCATGCAGACTGTTGTATATCCGCCCCTAGCTGCCGCTCTTGAGCCTGTTCTTATAGTTTCCTTATGCTCAAGTCCCGGTTCCCTGAAATGTGCATTAAGGTCAACCAGTCCAGGCATAACCATGCATCCTGATGCATCAATCACTTCATCAGCCTGTGACTCATCAATATTCTCCTCCACTGCAGCAATAAATCCGTCCTTAATAAGCACATCAATAACTTTGTCTGTTTTACTTGCAGGGTCAAGCACTCTGCCCTCTTTAATCAGTATATTCATTCGCCCAATCTCCCCTCTAAGTTTTTCTCTTCAAAAATATTGGCTGGTACAGGCTTCCCAAAATAATATCCCTGTATATAATCCACACCAAGACTTTTAAGCAGTTCAAACTGCTCCTTATGTTCAACACCTTCAACAACAATCTTAGTACCGATAGTCTTGGAAAGGTCAACTATAAGCTTAATAAATGCCTGTGCATAATCATCTTCAACAATATCATCAATAAATGTCTTATCAACCTTAATGATATCAAGAGGAAGTTGCTTTATATAGTTAAGTGAAGAATAACCTGTACCAAAATCATCAAGTGCAATCCTAGGTCCTAACTTCTTAAGACCTGTAATAATATCCATAACCCTCTGCATATCATTAATTGCAAATGATTCTGTAATCTCAAGTACTATATTCTTAGGATTAACACCTGTCTTATCAAGAATTCTTTTAATATTCTCAACCACGTTCTTCTGTAAAAGCTGCACTACCGACAGATTCACATTAATATAGAAATCCGGATATCCATTATCATTCCATAGCTTACATCTTCTGCATGCCTCCTCAAGAACATAGTCACCAATTGAAGTAATAAGTCCAAGATATTCTGCCAGCGGTATGAACTCACCCGGTCCCATAAATCCCAGTGCTTTGCTGTCCCATCTTACAAGTGCCTCACAGGAAGTACACATCTGTGTGTTGACATCAACAACGGGCTGATAGAATACTACGAATTCGTCAATTCCTGTAGAAACTGCCTGTCTCATGTTATTCTCGATATCAAGTCTCTTGGCTGTCGAATTCTCAACCTCACTGCTGTAATAAGTATAGCCGTTCTTTCCTGACCTCTTTGCCTCATACATCGCAACATCTGCCATTCTTGTTATTTCATGAACATCAACACTGTTATCCGGGAACACAGCAACTCCCATACTCATTGTACAGAAATATTCAGTTTCCATAAGATACCACGGCTTATTAAATAAAGCAGTTATATTGCCAATAATATTATCTATGTCTCCAAATATTTCAGGTTCAACTATTATTACAAATTCATCTCCACCCATTCTGTAACAATGTCCACGCAAACCTGGAATTCCCGTAAGTCCTGCCGCAATCTGCTGAAGAAGTATATCCCCATACTGATGGCCAAGTCCATCATTAATATGCTTGAAATCATCAAGATCAATAAACAGTACCGCTCCTTTAAGTCCTGCCTTTTCCGTTCTTCTTATAACTTTTCTTAAATCGACTTCACATTTCATACGGTTATACAGACCTGTAAGAAAATCATTATGTGCCTGATATTCAATCTTCTGCTGATTCTTTTTCTTCTGGGTAATATCTACGGCGGTCACAACAATAACCTCACTTCCGTCAATCCACTTCAATTCAGAAAACCTCACCTCAAACCACAATCCTGACTCTGTATTGTAGCGTTCCATGGATGCTCCGATATTTCTGTGTACATCTTCGCATGTAAACACATCCTCCAGACATTCCCTTATTGTATCCCGAACCTCCTGTACATTAGCTGCCATCTCATTCTCAAACAATATATTGCCAGAATACCTGCTGCACACAATAATTCCAGAGCCTATATTATCAAGAATCTTCTGTAAAACATCATAAGATGATATCAGTGAATTATTAATCACCTTGCTCTGTGCTATACCATGAAGTACCAGTGCCATGTCGCTTATGTATTCCTTAATCTTATTATCTGATACTGCCTGTACATCATTACTAAGAACTATAAGATACATTGCTTTTACATTATTAATTAAAATCGGTACTGTTATGCTCAGCTTTACTCCAAGTCTATCCAGAAGCCCTTTCTGTGCTGTATCCGCATTTCCTTCGTATGTAATCTTAATTGCATCTGAACATAATACAAACTCTGACCGTTTAACCGTGCCTGATTCATCTTTAAAACAATTTCCGGTTTCAGATATCACATGCATAGTGTCACTTTCCCTGTCTATCTGCATTACAACAGCATCACATATATCCATGCTGTCAGTTATGCATTCAAGAACACTATCTGCTGCCTGAGTAAATGTAACATTATTTTCAAGCATACGTATAATCTCTGAAAGCCCTATATTTCTGTTATTATCACTACTCAAAATATTCCTCCAGCAATACACAAATCTAATAATATTATAGCCTATTACAATCTTTTTGGAAACTGATTTTTGCATGATTTTACAATCATTTCAATATACATTTTTAATTTCACAGATAATTAATTGTTTTATCTATTTAAGGGTGTTATTATATCTCTATATCAATTTATTTATGAGGATTATTATGGACATTATTAAATTTAACACAACATTAAAAGCTTCTGGAAAGGATTATTTCAAGATTGTATTTTGGAACAGATTTATAAGAAATCCCATTGAGCTTATTCTGTCATGGCTTCCTGCCGTAATTTCGCTTGTGCTTCTATGCCTTCATTATTATTCCAGCTTTTTACTGATTCTTTATGCTGTATGCTGGTTTTACCCAATATATATTTTTGGATACCAGTTCAGATCAAGTGTTAACTATCATTTAAAGCACAGAGATCCATCAGAAGAAGCCCCATGTACAATTACTCTTATGAATAATGCTATTATGGCAGATATTCCTGAGCATAATCTTGTATACACATATGAGTGGAATCAGTTCACTAATGTTTACAACAAATTCGGCTATTACATGTTATTTAACAAAGGACGTATGATTGTCATGTTAAGTCAGAAGGACATGCCCGATGATATTAAAGCTGCTGTTCCTGCGTATATCAAGTCTCATGTTGACAGAAACATTTGCAAAATCAACTTCTAAAAACAATACACAAAAGGCGTTTCAAACAGTTAAAGTTGAAACGCCTTTTATCATACTCTTTTAAGTTATCTTGCAAGCCATCCGCCATCGACAGCCAGTGTAAATCCATTAACATAATCAGATGCAGCTGATGCAAGGAACACAACAGCTCCCTTCATATCATCAGGAGTTCCCCAGCGTCCTGCCGGAATTCTGTCTATAATAGCTTCACTTCTGTCAGAATCACTCCTTAACTGTGCCGTATTATTAGTAGCCATATATCCTGGTGCAATAGCATTAACATTAATGTTATGGCATGCCCACTCATTACACATAGCTTTTGTAAGTCCCATACCAGCACTCTTACTTGCTGTATAAGAAGGAACTCTTATGCCTCCCTGATATGAAAGCATGGAATTGATATTAATAATCTTGCCACCATGTCCCTGCTTAATATACTGCTTTGCAAATGCCTGGCTTAAGAAGAATACCATCTTCTGATTAACCTGAATAACACTATCCCATTCATCTTCTGTGAAATCAATAGCATCATTTCTCTTAATAAGTCCTGCATTATTAACAAGAATGTCAACCTTTCCAAAAGCTGCAAGTGCACCATTCACAATAACATCTATAGCTGACATATCTGAAAGGTCTGCTATAACCTCAGCAAATTCTCCTCCATCAGCTTCAATAAGCTTCTTAGTATCCTCGCAGGATCTTCTTGCAACACCTACAACCTTAGCACCTGCCTGCGCAAGTGCAACGGACATTCCCTGTCCAAGACCTGTATTTGCACCTGTAACTACTGCAACCTTTCCATCAAGTCTGAATGCATCAATTATAGACATATATTCTTCTCCTTCTAAATCTGTTTAATTAAAACCTATTATATTATTAGCTATCTTGTATCCCTGCTTAGATATCCATCTTCCTGCAGATGTAGGGATATTAACAGACCAGCCCAAAAGACTGTGTCGTAACTTTTTGTAAAGCACTTCATCCTTATCCTTAGCATACTGCCAGAGTGCCTTCTTCTTCGCAAGATGTTCCTTTGTTCCAGATACAATTAAGAATATAGACGATACTTCCATCATAATTCTTAAATAGTTAATCATATATTTTCTACAGTTAATATTCTTAGGATTTTCTGAAATAAACGAATCAATCATTCTCTTATTAACAGAAAGCTGCTGGTCAATTCTTGAAATCATAACACTCTCATTAACAGACTGATCTTCTCGTCCAATAAAGTATCTGTAGAAATTAGTATTTATGTAATACATATTCTTAACATACGGAAGTGGCTCGAACACAAATATGTTATCAACATAAAATGTATGCTTAGGAAGCTCTAATCCACAATCCTTTAAAAGCTGTGTTCTATATACAACAGTATGCATAAGAATATACTGGTCAACCTTAAAATCGCCTATATTAATATCATCCCATGTAAACATCTGCTCTACAGGAAATACATTCTCGTAGTGGATAACTTTCTTTCTCTTGGCTCCGACCTTTTCATATACATAGTTTGCAATAACCATATCCGGCTCACTGCCATCTTCAAAGCTTCTTAATGTAGCAAGCATTCTTTTATAACTTTTGCCATCTACCCAGTCATCACTGTCAACAACCTTAAAGAACCTTCCTGTTGCATGCTTAAGACCTGTATTTACAGCCTCACCATGTCCACCATTCTCCTGATGTACAGCCTTGACAATATCTGGATATTCCTTTTCATATCTTTTGGCTATTTCATATGTATTATCCTTTGTTGAACCATCATCAACTATAATAACCTCAACTTCATCCCCACCGGCAAGCACTGTATTAATACAATGTTCCATATACTCTGCGGAGTTGTAACATGGTATTGCAAATGATAATAATTTACCCATCAAATTTCTCCTTTACATTCTGTCAGGGCATTCAATCGCAAGTAAATCAATACACTGCTCGAGAATGCTTTTAGTAAGGCTGATAAGTGCAATATAACTTGCCTTCTTAGCCTCGTCAGGTTCTGAAAGTATCTTATTGTTATGATAAAAGCCATTAAATGCGTTAGATACCTCATATATAAACTGACATATCTTATGTGGTGCATTATCCTTATATGCCCCATCAATTATATCTGCAAACTTAATAAGTGATAAAGAAAGATTCTTCTCACTTTCTTCTGTAGCAGCCATAATTTTAAGGTTATCTGTGCTTCCACCATTTTCTGTATATTTGTTAAGGATAGACTTAATTCTTACAATTGTGTAAAGAATATATGGTCCTGTATTACCCTCAAATGATGAAAATCTCTCAATATCAAACACATAATCCTTTGATGCCTGATTAGAAAGATCTCCATACTTTAATGCAGCAAGTCCTACTATCTTAGCTGTATCTCTTGCTTCTGTCTCTTCAACAGTTCTGTTAGACATAATTTTCTCATATACAGCTTCATCAATATCAGCTATAAGATGCTCAAGTCTCATAACACCACCTGAACGCGTCTTGAATGGTTTACCATCTTTACCGTTCATAGTACCAAAGCCCACAAATCTCATATCTGCATCAGGCGCTACAATCCCAGCCTTCTTAGCCGTTCTGAATACCTGTGTAAAATGAAGTTCCTGCCTCTTATCAGCAAGATAAATATATGTATCAGGATGATATAACTTTTCTCTTTCAACAATAGTTGCAAGGTCAGATGTTGCATAAAGTGCCGCACCATCAGATTTTCTTACGATGCATGGTGGAAGCTCCTTAGTATCACCCTCCTGCTGTATATCTACAACAGTTGCGCCCTGACTTTCATAAGCAATTCCGTCAGCAATCATCTTATTAACCATATCGTCAATATATGGCTGTGCATCTGATTCACCTTTCCATAAATCAAAATGTACATTAAGATTATCATAATTCTTCTTAAGGTCAGCCTTAGAAACATTCATAATATGATGCCATATCGCACGGCATGCCTTGTCACCGCTCTGTAACTTAAGTGTAGCTTCATGAGCTCTTTCTGCAAATGCAGCATCTTCCTTAGACTTTGCAGAAGCTGCCGGATAAATCTCCTCAAGCTCAGAGATAGTAAATGGTGCTTCCGCTGGATACTCACCGGTAAAACTATCATCAAAATACGGAAGTTCTGGCTTTCTGTCTCTTAACTCTTCAATGATAAGTCCCATCTGCAGACCCCAGTCTCCAAGATGAACATCACCTATAGTTTTATTTCCAACAAATGTATTGATTCTCTTAACGCTTTCTCCGATAACTGCAGAACGTAAATGTCCGACATGAAGAGGCTTTGCAGCATTAGCTCCGCCATAATCTACAATAACAGTCTTATCCTTATCAGTATTAACATATCCAAACTTTTCTGTTTCAGACATCTCATTAAGATATCCCGCCAAGTAATCTTCACATATATTAATATTGATAAATCCAGGCTTAACACTCTCAATCTGAGAAAACATCTTGTTATCTGCTAACTTTGCAACTACCTCATCAGCAATCATAAATGGTGCTTTCTTATATGCTTTGGCTGCTGCCATAGCACCGTTACACTGAAACTCACACAGGTCAGGTCTGTTAGAAACTGTAACTTTCGCATATGCCTCATCATATCCACATTCAGCGAATACATTTTTAATCTCATCAGTAATAAGTTCAATAATCGTCTTCATATTCTCCACCTTTTACACTATCTAATAAACCACCTTTACAAGAAACAGCCCATAACTCTCTGCCGGTAATGACATCTGTACGTTTTCCCCATCAAGACATCGCTTCACATCTTCCGGCTTCTTAATGCCATTGCCTACATCAAGCAGCATCCCAATCATAAATCTTGCCATATTATGAAGAAAATCATCAGCTTCAATCCTTATGTAAGCTCTTGTTCCTTCATACTGAATGTTTATCCTCTTAATAGTCCTCTCTGTGCTTTTGCTCTTCTTTGCCGTAGTAAATGCCTTAAAATCATGTTTTCCTTCAAAATATCCGGCAGCCTTTCTCATGGCATCAAAATCCGGCACACTGAATGTATGATACGCATATTTTCTTCTGAATACATTAGCTACATTACCTGTATCCAGTCTGTACTCATATATCTTGGCCTTTGCATTAAGCTGGCTGTGAAATCTTTCATCAACCTGTGAAACAGACATAACCGCAATATCTCTCGGCAGATATCTGTTAAGATAATTCTTAATATCAAGTGCCTTAACTTCCTTCTCAAGCTTGAAATTCGCTGTCTGGCAAAGTGCATGCACGCCCTTTTCTGTTCTTGATCCAACATACATGTCAACTGTCTCACCAGTCATTCTTGCTATTATCTCACACAGTCTGCTCTCTATAGTATTCGTGCTGGCATCCTTACCCAGTCTTTGCCAACCATCATATCTTCCACCATCGTACTCTATCTCTATACGGTAATTATACATTATTCGTCTTCCAAAACCTTTTCTATTGTATTAATAATTACAGCACTATCAAATGGCTTCTGAATAAAATCAGCAGCACCTCTCTTTAATGCCTCAACCATATTAGTCTTCTGACCAGCAGCAGTTACCATAATAACCTTTGCCCCTGGATCAATCTCAATAATCTCTCTTACTGCTTCTATACCATCCATAACAGGCATTGTAATATCCATTGTAACAACATCAGGCTTATACAACCTGAATTTTTCTACGCCTTCTACCCCATTAACTGCCTCTGATACAATCTCATGTCCTGCATCTTCAAGCATATTTCTTAAAAATTTTCTTGATGTCTTAGAATCATCTACTATCAAAATTTTTGCCATAACTATTCTCCTTATTAAGCTGAAAGCTGGATTTTATTATCAGCAGCCATTAAAATCTTAAATACATTATCTTCAATATTGAAAGTCACAACATAAAAACCGGTATCTGCCGTAACTTCTGTATCTTTATAAAAAACTGGCGGGTGAAGTGTTACTTCAATATCTGCTTCCCCAAGTTTAGTTGCATATGCCCCATTCATCACATTAATAAGTTCACATAATGCATCATAAGCATCTTCATCGAATTCTTCAATATCTTCCTGTGCAAATGTCGATGCCACTTTCAAAAGTTCCCTGTTATCACCAGCTACGCCAAGAAACACATCAATATCCCCATCCATAACCTGACAGCCAATAAACTGACCCTTATATTCTCTTTCGTAATCTATCTGGTTCAGTTCGATATTACCATCCATGAACATTCCAAGACTTTTCAATGTACACTGCATCTGCGTCTTGTAATAATCATTGTCCATATGCAGAAATGTTTCAACAAGCGTATCCGTATCTCCCTGCTTTATGACTTGTAACTCTCTGTCAGTGAACACGTTATCTGAGTGATTCTTTGCAATATATCTGCCGAGTATTCTGTCCTTCATAGTTTTTCTCCTTCTCGTTGATTTAGCGCCCCAAAATATACCCTGTTCATTCACATTAATATATAAATACTTAGTTCATTATACATCATACCATTGTTCAATAGCAATAATTTCAGAAGAAATTACATTTTATCATGAAAAAAACACCCGGACAAAACAATCTGTCCGGGTTAAATACTATTATCAATTACTTATCTTCCACTGAATAGTTAGGAGCTTCCTTTGTGATATGAATATCATGTGGATGACTCTCTCTTAAAGCTGCTGAAGACATCTTAATAAACTGAGCTGTTTCCTGAAGTACCGGGATTGTAGGTGCTCCACAATATCCCATACCTGAACGTAAACCACCCATAAGCTGGAATATAGTATCTTCAACAAGTCCCTTATAAGCAACTCGTCCTTCAACACCCTCAGGAACAAGCTTCTTGGCACCAGTCTGGAAATATCTGTCCTTGCTTCCATTCTCCATTGCAGCGATAGAACCCATTCCTCTGTATACCTTATACTTTCTTCCCTGGAATAACTCAAATGTACCAGGAGCTTCATCACAGCCTGCAAGAAGACTTCCTAACATGCAGACATTACCACCTGCTGCAATAGCCTTAACGATATCTCCTGAATACTTGATACCACCATCAGCAATTACAGGAACACCATACTTCTTAGCCTCTGCATAAGCATCCATAACGGCTGTAACCTGTGGAACACCAATACCTGCAACAACTCTTGTTGTACAGATAGAACCAGGTCCGATACCAACCTTAACAGCATCTACACCAGCCTCACAGAGAGCCTTTGCAGCTGCACCTGTTGCAATATTACCGGCAATAACCTGAAGATCAGGGAATGCTGATTTAATATCTTTAAGAGTTGTAATAATATTCTTAGAATGACCATGAGCTGAATCAATTACAATACAGTCAACACTTGAATTAACAAGTGCCTGAACTCTGTCCATAACATTAGCTGTGATACCAACAGCAGCACCTGCTAAAAGTCTGCCCTGTGAATCATGTGCTGAAGATGGATACTTAACGCTCTTCTCGATATCCTTAATTGTAATAAGTCCTCTTAATTTATAATCATCATCAACGATAGGAAGCTTCTCTTTTCTTGCCTTGCCTAATATCTTCTTAGCCTCTTCAAGAGTAGTTCCAACTGGAGCAGTGATAAGATTCTCGCTTGTCATGCACTCCTTGATTGGTCTTTCAAAATGCTCCTCAAACTTAAGGTCTCTGTTAGTAATGATACCAACAAGCTTGCCATTATCATCTGTGATAGGTACTCCGGAGATTCTGAACTTGCCCATAAGGTCATTAGCTTCCTGTAATGTATTATCTGGATGTAAGAAAAATGGGTCTGTGATAACACCATTCTCTGAACGCTTAACCTTGTCTACTTCTTCTGCCTGAGCTTCTACTGACATATTCTTATGAATAATACCAATACCGCCCTGTCTAGCCATTGCGATTGCCATTCTGTGTTCTGTAACTGTGTCCATACCTGCACTCATTAAAGGAATGTTAAGTTTAATATTCTTAGTGAGCTGTGTTGAGAGGTCAATCATATTAGGTGTTACTTCTGAATACTGTGGAACTAAAAGTACGTCGTCAAATGTAATGCCTTCACCAATAATTTTACCCATTTTGCTAAAATCCTCGCTTTCTGTTGTGTTTTAATATATAGAAAAAATCCGAATAAATAAATTAATCCGGATGTTTCTACGCGTATCTGACATCTTAGTCAGTTTATAAATATGTTACAAGAGAATATAACAAAACTGCCGCTAAAAGTCAAACATTTTTTATAAATGTGCAACTCCGTTACCAACAGCACTTATAATTGCTTCTTTCATTGAATCATCCGGAAGCATAAACAGTCTTATCATCTCATTGCTGTCATTGTCATATGTGTATATTACAATATCATCAGGGTCATCAACTCCTGATGAACAATTGTATGTCCTTAACTGCTGTCTTGCCTTACCCAAAGCTTCCTGACTGTTTACTTTCGCAACCAGAGTTGCTCTTGTAAGATCAAAGCTTCCCACATTCTTTCTCACAGACTTAGCCATAATCTTATCTATAGTGAGGCTTCCGTTAACATATGAATATTCATATTCAGCGTTATAATATTCAAATACAAACACTGTAAAGAATATAAATATAACAAGAACTATTACACCCAGCCATCCTGTCTGCACAATTGTTGTCGCTGCGAGCAGACATGCAATCACAAGTATTATTCTGTAAAAAATTGAAATCTTAGGAGCGGTAACTTTAACAATCTGCTCTACTGTTCCTTCTATCATAATTCAATAACCTTTCTTTAAAGCAATATGCCCGGCGGGAAATTACCCACCGGGCTGTAAGTTTTAATTATATTGTGGAATTACATCATTCCGCCCATGCCTGCACCACCTGCTGGCATAGCTGGAGCATCTTCCTTAATATTAGCAACAACTGATTCTGTTGTAAGAAGTGTTGAAGCAACGCTTGTAGCATTCTGTAATGCACTTCTTGTAACCTTAGCCGGATCAAGGATACCAGCATCTATCATGTTGACATACTCTTCCTTGTATGCATCAAATCCTGTACCAACTTCAGACTCTCTTACCTTATTGATGATAACAGCGCCTTCAAGACCTGCATTGTATGCAATGTGGAATAATGGAGCTTCAAGGGCCTTTAATATAATCTGGGCACCAATCTTCTCATCTCCACTGAGTGTCTTAACAAGCTCTGCAACCTTCTTAGAAGCATGGATGTAAGCAGAACCACCACCTGATACTACACCTTCTTCAACAGCAGCTCTTGTTGCATTAAGAGCATCTTCCATACGAAGCTTAGCTTCCTTCATCTCTGTCTCTGTTGCAGCACCAACTCTGATAACAGCTACACCACCTGCAAGCTTAGCAAGTCTTTCCTGTAACTTCTCTTTATCAAATTCAGAAGTTGTCTCCTCAAGCTGTGCCTTAATCTGTGCAACTCTTGCATCAATATCTTCCTTAGCACCTTCGCCATCAACGATAACTGTATTTTCTTTCTGAACCTTAACAGACTTAGCTCTACCAAGCATATCCATTGTTGTATCCTTAAGTTCAAGTCCAAGTTCCTCAGAAATAACCTGACCACCTGTAAGAATTGCAATATCCTTAAGCATCTCTTTTCTTCTGTCACCATATCCAGGAGCTTTAACAGCAACAACATTGAATGTTCCTCTTAACTTATTAACAATAAGTGTTGTAAGAGCCTCACCCTCAACATCCTCTGCTATAATAAGAAGTTTAGAACCACTCTGAACAATCTGCTCAAGAACTGGTAAAATTTCCTGAATATTAGAAATCTTCTTATCTGTAATAAGGATATATGGATTATCAAGAACTGCTTCCATCTTATCCATATCTGTAGCCATATATGCTGAAATGTATCCTCTGTCGAACTGCATACCTTCTACAAGATCAAGCTCTGTCTTCATTGTCTTAGATTCCTCGATTGTGATAACACCATCGTTAGAAACCTTCTCCATAGCATCAGCTACCATCTGTCCAACTTCTTCATCACCTGCTGAAATAGCTGCAACCTTAGCAATCTGATCCTTGCCTGTTACCTTTTCGCTCATATGTGCGATAGCTTCAACAGCACAATCAGTAGCCTTCTTCATTCCCTTTCTTAATACGATTGGGTTAGCGCCTGCTGCAAGGTTCTTCATGCCTTCATTAATCATAGCCTGTGCAAGAACAGTAGCTGTTGTTGTACCATCACCTGCAACATCATTAGTCTTAGCTGCTACTTCCTTAACAAGCTGTGCACCCATATTCTCGAATGCATCTTCAAGTTCAATATCCTTAGCAATAGTAACACCATCGTTAGTGATAAGTGGTGCACCATATGACTTATCAAGAACAACGTTACGTCCCTTAGGTCCGATTGTTACTCTTACTGTATTAGCTAACTTATTAACACCTTCCTCTAAAGCCTTTCTAGCTTCAATTCCGTACTTGATTTCCTTTGCCATAATAATAGCCTCCTAAATAAATATACTTCTTATATGTTCAAACCGCCCTCATCTGCAACTGACATTGTCAATTATTCAATGATAGCAAGAATATCAGACTGCTTTACAATGATGAGATTCTCATCTTCATCAAGTTTAACCTCTGTTCCAGAATACTTAGAATAAATAACCTTATCACCAGGCTTAACCTGCATAACAACTTCCTTACCATCAACAACTCCGCCAGGTCCTACAGCAATAACCTCTGCCTGCTGTGGCTTCTCCTTAGCCTGTCCAGGAAGGACAATTCCTGATTTAGTAGTCTCCTCTGCAACTAATGCTTTAATAACAACTCTGTCTCCTAATGGTACTAATTTCATTATATATTCCTCCATTCCGCTGTCTTCACATGAGAGTGAACCCTTCATGGCAGCATTCATTTTCCTGTTAGCACTCATTCTTTTCGAGTGCTAACCACTGCACATAATGTAACACTTCACGCTTTTATTTGTCAACAGCTAATTCAAATATATTATATTTTTTAGATTTTATTAATAATTATTATTTAACACCCATTTTTATTGATTTCCCATAATAAAACAGATACTGCTGTGCAAATCCCCCCAGTTCCCCAAACTGTTCCTTTGCAAAAGCAGCAATCTTATCCTTTGGAGTGTCCACACCGCCAAAATACATTGTCTCCATAATTCTTTTAATCCACACATCAACAGGAAATGCTTCTTTCTTTCCAAGTCCGAAAAGGCTTACGCAGTTGGCAACCTTCTCTCCAACACCTTTTATTGTCATAAGTTCTTTAATGCACGATTCATAATCCATGCTCTTAAGTTCATTTTTATCAAACTGACCTTCCCTATTCCTTCTTATTGCATCCATAATATAAGGTGCACGGAATCCTGTCTTTAACTCTTTAAAGTCCTCTTCACTTGCATTGGCAAGCTGATCAAGTGATGGAAATGTATACATATCTACTCCGCCATATGTTCCCTTATATGTACCAAACTTTGCAGATATATCAGATACTATCTTCTTAATATGGGGTATCTGCTTATTCTGCGATATAATGAATGATATAAGAGTTTCAAAAAAATCCTGATTAAGAATCCTCACTCCCCACATGCTTTCAATTGCATCTTTTAACTTATCATCTTTTTCCAGCAGCTTTTTCTTAATTGCCGAATAATCCCTGTCCATATCAAAATAATCTTTCCATACATTTACATATTCATCTTCTTCCGTATCATAGAATGTAACGGTATCGTCCTCCTGTGACACATGCAGTACATGCCCCTTTGCAGCCAATACATAATCCTCTTCATCAAGCTTTACAAAATGAAAACACTGACCACATTCCAATGTCTGTGCCAGGTCGAAATCACATACATTTTTTAATTTATAATCTGACATAAAATTCCTCCATAAATATGCTTTACATTTGCAATTATCTCGTTATACAATCGTATATGATTATAACAGAATTTTCAGGAGACCACACATGAAACATATAAAATATTGGGCGTCTCTTTTAACCGGAGCCGTAATTCTTGCATCCCTATGCGGATGCACATTACCGTTTACGAATGATAACAGCTCTGACAGTTCTACAGAGATTTCATATACAGCATTTGACAATAAAGCAACTGACACAGAAGATATAATTAATTTCATCATAGAAGCAATGTCGGATAACCAGACTTCATGTAACATATTTGTTCCCGACCCTGACCTTATAGATGCCAATGAATGGCTGACAAGAATAAGCGGAATTGAGCAGATAAAATGTGAATACCGTAGAATTAAAGATGGTTATAACCTTGTTGTAACATTTGAATGCTGGGATAATTATGCAATTATAAAAGCTTTTAATTCAGGAAACACTTCCCAGTTAAACAGCCGTCAGGTTGAACTCTATAACAAATACATAGAAGTTCTTGCCGAAGTAACCTCACCTGCAAGAAGCGATTATGAAAATGAACTGGCAATCCACGATTATCTTGTATCACATATAACGTACATTGATAATGGTGGTTCAACTTTTAATGCCTATGACGCTATGATTAATGGTGAGGCTGTATGCAGCGGTTATACAGAAAGTTTCAAAACATTTATGGATATGTTGGGAATCGAGAATTATACAATATCCGGAAAGGCTGGTAACGAACAACATATATGGAATGTTGTTAAGCTTGATGATGACTGGTATCAGGTAGATGTCACATGGGATGACCCGGTAGGCAGCTCACAGGAATATATTGACCACAGTTACTTCAATATATCTGATTCAGATATGGCAATTGATCATACATGGACATCTGATTTCAACGAAACTAATCCAGCTAATGGATATATATATACATATCCTGTTCAGGCTAAGCTTCATTCAGCTGGAACACAATATGAACTTGACCGTTATATATTAAGGTGTATTAAAAGCCGTTCCCAGCATATAGAATTCACAACAACTAACGAACTTGATATTAAATCCGCTGTTTCCAATGCCGGTGTACAGCTTTCGTACTCATATAAAACAACCATACGAAACAATTATACAATGTATTCTGTTACATTTTCGTATTAACAGATATTATTACATGTGCAAACAGCCCTGCGGTATCTCACACCACAGGGCTGTTATTTATCATCTTGTATTATTCCTTTTTCCTGGTTCATCTGCTATATAAGAACCATCCTTTATCATAGCTCTTACCAGTGAATCTTTCGCATTCTTCCATGGCTCATCAATATATTTATGGTCAAACTTATTAATAAACCATTCAACATCATCTCTTACTCGCTTCATATTCTCAATATAGAGACTGTTAGTTGTCTTAATAAATTCATCTAACATATCCCCCTTTAAAGAATTAGCTGCCTGCTCAAGCAATATGCCATAATGCTTCGTACAGAATCCCTTACATGCTTTATACTTTCCCCTGAAATCACTATCATGCTTATACATATGAAATATAGTGTCCAGATATCTCTGAAATGTGTTATCAATCCTTTCACATACAAAGCATGTGCCTTCAAGCTGTTCAGTATACGTTGTCACAGCCGGTTTATCTGCTTTCTTAAACATAGACTTTCCTGCCACTTTTCCATCTTGCAGACTTTCAATATCATTAATCACCCTGTCAAGATGTGTCTTCATGACAAGTGCAAAGCCAAGTCTGTTCTCACAGTCATACACTTTCTTTAAATGTTTCTGACAGAAACCCTTTTTATCAGTCACAGCCCTTATATCATCTTCCATATAACTAGGTCCCATTGTATAGCTTACTGCATCATCCTCCAGTGCCTTATACATTGAACAAATCGGACATTCACAGTCTGATGAAAATGCATCATTAACAGGTATAGTATATATCTTCTCTTTCATAAGTACTCCTTTAATCAGTCTTTTATAAATGTATTCTATCATAATATTTTATTAATATCATTCTATTTATTATTTTTTAAATTCCGGGTTATATGCATAGAAGTTCTTAGAATCCAGCTTGCTCTGTATAATCGACATAGCTTCTCCGAATCTCTGAAAATGCACAACTTCTCTTTCTCTTAAAAACTTCAACGGTTCATACACATCCGGATCATCACGGCAGAGTCTTAACAGATTATCATAAGTACTCCTTGCTTTCTGCTCGGCTGCCATATCCTCTGCAATATCAGTTATTGCATCCCCCTTTGACTGGAATTCAATTGCGCAGAAAGGTACACCTCCTGCAGCCTGCGGCCATACTCCAACTGTATGATCAACATAATATGCCTCAAACGGAGTTCCTTTTATCTGTTCCATTGTAAGATTTCTTGTAAGCTGATGAACCATTGTACTGACCATTTCAAGATGGCCAAGTTCTTCCGTGCCTATATCAGTCAGCAATCCGGCAACCTCCCTGTATGGCATGGAATATCTCTGTGAAAGGTATCTCATTGATGCTCCAAGCTCACCATCTGGTCCACCATACTGCGAAATAATCATTGCTGCCAGCGTAGGATTACAATTCTTTATATTAATCGGATACTGAAGTCTCTTTTCATAATTCCACATATTACATACCTCCCTTATATTCCCATGGCATAGGTGTTGCCACCCACATCCAGTAGTTGTCATTTACCATATATTCCATGCTGAGAGGTCCATAATAATCTGAATATTTTTTCATAAACTGTACATATTTATCCTTAATCTCTGCATAATATTCAATAGCTGCTGCATCATCCGGATGGGTATCAAGATAAAGCATAGTTTCAACAAGTGCAAAGCCAAGCTCATAAATATTCTTCATAATCATAGCTTTTTCATTTCTAATATTATTACAACAATTCATGACCTGCCTCCTGTAAATGGTTTATCAAGTACAGGAAACATAGTTCCCCGCATAATTGCCCGCGAAGGCTCATATAATTCATCCCAACGCTGCCACGGTACATAGCACATCGCCGGAACCTGTTGTGTCATCATCATAAAATAAGCTCCATATACATGTATCACTACAGTATATGGAGCTTTTCACTTATTGTTGTATGTCCTGTCAGGACGGATGTGTTGTGTCTGTTTTATTGTTTGTGTTCATCTGCGAATATACACAAACTTTTAGTAGCTCATAACCTCATATCCGTCCTCAGTCACATGCACCATTATTTCCCACTGTGCTGAGTACGAATCATCATCTGTATATATTGTCCAGTTGTTGCCCTCGTCTATATATATGTCTGGAAGTCCCGCATTTATCATTGGCTCAATTGTGAATACCATGCCCGGTGCCATGACCATTCCTGTTCCCTTCTTAATTACATAACTTACAAATGGGGTTTCGTGAAATTCAAGACCTATTCCATGTCCACCAACTTCTCTTACTACTGAATATCCATTAGCCTTTGCATGTTCATTTATTGCCGCCGCAACATCTCCAAGATGTCCCCATGGCTTAACCTGTGCAAGACCTAACTCAACACATTCTTTTGCAACATCCACCAGCTTCTTATGTTCTGGTGCAACATTACCTATACAGAACATTCTTGATGAATCCGAAAAATATCCGTTTAATATCGTTGAACAGTCAACATTAATTATATCACCATCAAGAAGCTGGATATTCTTAGATGGTATTCCATGACATACCTGCTCATTAATTGAAGTACACACACTCTTTGGAAATCCTTCGTAATTAAGTGGTGCAGGTATTCCACCCATCTCGGTTGTTTTCTGGTATACCAAATCATCTATATCCTGAGTTGTCATTCCTGCATGAATATTCTCTGCAACATAATCTAGCACAGCAATATTAATCTTGCTGCTTTCTCTCATTCCTGCAAGCTGTTCTTCATTCTTAATAATATTTCTTGGTGGTACCTTATGAAACTTTCTCTTGAAATTATCTAATTTTCTATCAAATTCCATGTGACAGTCACAATATTTTTTCCCACTGTTACACCAGCAGGGATCATCTTTTCGTAATGCCTTCATCACTATTCTCCATTTTCTCTACTGCTCCATAGCTTCCATAATGGCCGGGAGGAACTGTTTCTTTCTTGAAACAACATTCTTTAGTATATATGTATCCTGCTGTTTGTCAACTCCAAATGCCTGTGACATTATTGTATCCGCATTTTTACCTGAACACAGTACATAGGAGCATTCCGTTGATATGTCTGTCATAAGAAAATATACTACATCAAGCCCACCATCACCTGTTACTGTATCTATAAACGGCACTTCCTTTGCTTTTATCTTCTCTATATCCTCAGGTCCCATTGCATTAACCTGCCCCACACCTACGGTAACATCATTAATTGCGAACTTCTTAAAATCCTGATAGAATATTTCTCTGTCTGTCTTTTCATCAAGATTACTTCCAGCTCCAAACATTTGTCTTCCGTACACTTCAGGGTCAATTCCTGCAATATCAGCAAGCTCCATTGCCGCTTCTATATCATCAGGTGTGCATGTTGGAGATTTGAATATTAATGTATCCGATATAATTGCCGAACACATCAGCCCGGCTATAACAGGTTCTATATTAATTCCTGCCTCCTGATACATCTTATAAATAATTGTTCCCGTACAGCCAAGAGGCTGGTTTCTGAAAAATACAGGGGTGATTGTCTGTATAGGTCCTAATCTGTGATGGTCAATTATCTCAAGAATCTCTGTATCTTCAATTCCATTGACTGCCTGATTCTTCTCATTGTGATCAACAAGAATAACCTTCTTCCTGCCTGAACGAAGGAGATTTCTTCTTGAAATAGTTCCTACATAATTACCGTTTTCATCCTCTATAGGGAAATCCCTGAACCTTTTCTTAGTCATAATCTCCTGAATATCTTCAACATAATCTGTTGTCTTGAAACATACAATTCTGTCTCTTGGTGTCATAAAGAATCCAACCGGAATTGCCTGATTCATAAGCCTTGCAACAGTATATGTATCATAATCAGTTTCAATAATAATACAGTTATGGCTCTTTGCAACCTTGGCAATTGTATTGGATACCTTTGCCCCCTCACATATTATAAGACATTTTGCCTCCATCTCTATTGCACAGAGCTGTGATTCGTATCTGTTACCAAGAATTACAATATCTCCCTCATCAATCATGCTCTCCATCATATCAGGGTTAGCCGCTGCAATAAGCATCTTTCCTTTGTCAAATATCTCGCTTTCATCACCTGTAATTACTCTTCCCCCAAGTGTTTCAACAATATTAGCAAAACTTGTCTTAGCATTTGACAATACTCTGTTATCAAATGTTTCAAAATACGATTTGGCAATGTCATCAATTGAAACAAGACCTGTAAGTTTTCTGCCTTCTGTAATAGGAAGTGTTACAACATTAAGCGAATCCATCAATTTCCATGCATTGCGCACCGAAATCTCTCTGTCTATTCCCTCTGTATGCCTTATCTCTATATTCATTACCTGTGGACGTACATCTTTAATATATTCCGGAGCCTCTACACCGAATCTGTTCAGTACAAAATGAGTTTCCTCATTAAGATGTCCCGCCCGCTTAGGCACATAATTATCTGTTCCGGTTATCTTATTCTTTAAATCAGCATAACATATTGCCGAACATATTGAATCTGTGTCAGGATTTTTATGGCCTATAACCATAATTTCCTTTGCTTTTTCTTTATATTCTTCCATACTCTGTTTGCTATCTCCTTATAATTATCTAAACCACTCTATTCCTTCTTACATTAAAATAAGTCTCCTATGCTTCACCATAGGAGACCATTCACTTTAATTACTTTCTGAAAGTCACTTTTTCAGTTTCATCAGTATAACCAATTGTTCTCATATAGCTCTTGAACTCTTCTATCTTATTACTATATACACCAAATGCATCATAGCACTTCTGGAAGTATTCAAGTGCAAGTTCTACATTACCAGACTCCTTGGCGTTCCAAGAATCAACAGCATATTTATGAATCTGTCTGTGTGCCGCATCAAGATCCTTAAACTGTCTGCTTCCTGTAATACGCGTATCTGTCTGTGCTTTCATCCACTTACCCAGCTTGCAGCTATCTGGATTATTAAGCTGTGTAACCTTAAGAGTTTCAAATCCAACAGCATTATTATATACTCTCCACATAAGGATAAAGTGGTCAATCTGGAATATTCTTATCATATCCTGTGTTGTAACATTAGAGAATGACCTGAACATATCACTTCTTGCAGTATCAATATATCTGCCAATCTTATAGATATGAGTACCTGTAGCCATACAGTTATCAGATAACTTATCATAGCTTGCCGCAATACTGTCTACCTGCTTGGCAAATTCTGTCGTAATAGATGACTGTGTATCAATATCTGCGAATATTCCGTTAACAGCATCATTAATTGCAACCATCTGGTTATTCATTCTTTCAATATCTGAAAGTGATTCTTCAACCTTTGAATTACCTTCTGAAAGCTTAACAGTTGTATCATCCATGGATACTGCCAATCTTCCAATATCATCATTGAGTTCCCTTACATAATTAACAATATCATCAGCAGATTCTGATGTACTGCTTGATAACTGTCTTACCTGATCAGCAACAACTGCAAAACCTTTTCCTGCCTCTCCTGCTCTTGCAGCCTCAATAGAAGCATTGAGAGCTAACAGATTACTCTGGCTTGCAACCTTCTTCACAATATCAACAATCTCTCCAATCTTATGAATCTTGTCCTGAAATTCCTGTACCTGTCTGTTAATATCCGAAATCTTTTCTGATGACTCATTAACAACCTTAATGCTCTCATTCATATTAGCTGTACTGTTCTGTGTAGCAGCAAGCATCTCATGAGTATTGTCCTTAATATCAGCCATGGCAACATTAATGTGGTTGATAGATTCTTCAAGATTATGTCCTGACTCTCCCATAGCACCAATAGCCTGAGCCTGTGACTGCACCTCATCCATCATATTCTTTACATATGAATTATCGCCAATTGACTCCATAGCCTCATTAAGTCTCATTACGAAATTATTATTGAATCTCTTATAAGTCTCAACAACTTCATTAAACTTATTGGCAACCTCAGGATTTTCAAAAAGTGTTATATCAGCCGGTGATTCACCTGTATGCGATATCTCACCAGATATTATCTTATCAAATACATCAAGCAATGTATTCAAATCATTACCTGACGCTGCTTTAGCTGTTGTTTTATTCTTTCTAAACATAACGCGCCTCCATATACAGATATTAAATTATCTACACTGTAATTTTCTATTATGATACCATAATTTCTCATTAAATGACAATCTTTTTATTACTTTTGTGGAACAAAATTACAGAAAAATAATACTATAACAATAAAAGCAGCTACAACGGAGAATTTCATTGAAGAATTTCAGCAAATATATATCATTATTTATTATTATGACCATCATACTGGTCACAACATTTCCAATGACAGCCTGCAACAAAGAAAATGCAGACAATTCCGTTAAAAAAATCACTCTCTGCGAAGTTACACACTCTATATTCTATGCACCACAATATGTCGCCATTGAGAATGGATATTTTGCCGACGAAGGGCTTGAGCTTACCGTAACTAATGGTTTTGGTGCTGACAAAGTAATGACAGCCTTAATATCCGGTGATGCAGATATTGGATTCATGGGTTCTGAATCATCAATCTATGTATATGCCGAAGGCTCTGATGACTATGCTGTCAACTTTGCCGGACTTACACAGCGTGCCGGCAATTTCCTTGTCGGAAGGGAAGCCAATGATAATTTTGAATGGTCTGAACTTAAAGGAAAAACTGTTATCGGCGGCAGAGCCGGCGGTATGCCCCAGATGTTATTTGAATATATTCTGAAAAAGAATAATATTAACCCTGAAACAGACCTTGAAATCCTTCAGAATGTTGATTTTGGTTCAACTTCTGCCGCATTCACATCTGGAATAGGTGATTACACAGTTGAATTTGAGCCTTCTGCAACTTTACTTGAACAGCAGGGTGAAGGCCACGTTATCGCCTCGCTCGGTGTAGAAAGCGGCTATGTTCCTTACACAGCATATTGTGCAAAGAAAAGCTATATCAAGAAGAATCCTGATGTAATCCAGAAATTCACTAACGCTACACAGAAGGGGCTTGATTATGTCAATACACATTCATCAGCAGAAATTGCGGCCATCATTGCACCTCAGTTTAAAGAAACCGATATTGCAACAATAACCGCGATTGTTGAAAGATATAAATCACAGGATACATGGAAAACCTCTACTGTATTCACCGAAGACAGTTTTAATCTTTTACAGGACATTCTTACGCAGGCTGGTGAGCTTAAATCTCCAGTTCCTTACAGCAGCCTTGTAACAACTGAATTCTCTGAAAAAGCTCTAAATAAGCAGTAATACATTTTTAATATATCAGCCTTTAAGCAGGTGTCTGAAATGACGGTTATGGTTTTCAAAGAAATCTATCAGCCATGCCGTCATCCTGCATACATATCTGTACAGAGGCAGCGACAGAACCATCATCATAACAGTAAGATTAAGTGCCAGCCCCTTTAATACAACCATTGCAAATAATGAGCGTAAAAATATCATTGAAAATACAATTCCGCATGCCATTGCAACGCACACACATACTCTTATTATATCGAATGGCTTACATACTCTTACCAGTGCTGCCATGCCCACCGTAAGAAGCACAAGTGTTGCTGCAGTCGCTGTCTGCTCATGTGGTGCACCTGTGCAATTGCCATATATTGTTATAATCGTAACTACAATAAAATCCGTCAGACCTGTAGGCAACGCCTTTAGTACTACATTTAGCAGGAAATCACCCTTTATAAGACTCTTATTAGGCTGTAATGCCAGAAAGAAAGCCGGTACACCTATTGTAAATATTCCTAAGAATGATAACTGGGTCGGATATAAAGGATACAGATTAACTGATATAAGTGTAAATATCGTAAGCAGCATTGAGAATATATTCTTTGCAAGAAACAGCGATGCTGAACGCTTAATATTATTGACAACCCTTCTTCCTTCTCCAACAACATCCGGCATCTTTGAAAAATCAGAGTCCAGAAGAACTATCTGTGCTGCATTGCTGGCAGCCTCACTTCCTGATGCCATTGCAACACTACAGTCAGCACATTTTAATGCAAGTACATCATTGACCCCGTCACCTGTCATTGCCACAACATTGCCTGCCATCTTAAATGCTTCTATAATCTTTTTCTTCTGCTCCGGAATAACTCTTCCAAAAACAGTATATTTCTGAACCGCATCTGCTATATCCTTATCCGTTTTAAGTGTAGTCGCATCTATGTAATGTGTGGCATCATCTATCCCTGCCCGTATTGCAACCTTTGATGCAGTCAGCGGATTATCTCCAGATATAACTTTAATTGCGACCCCCTGCTTTTTAAAATATTCAAATGTTTCTTTTGCCGTTTCTCTTATCTCATTCTCAAGGATTATAAAAGCCATAGGAGTTATCGCCTTTGTGACAGCCTCTCCTGTTATCTGCTCATTCGCCAGCCCAAACACGACAATTCTCTCTCCATTGCATGAATACTTATCAATAATATTCCTATAATCAGGATATGAATCAAGAAGCAGATATTCAGGTGCTCCTAACAGATATACGTCTTTCCCATATCTTGCGCCACTGTATTTATTCTGAGAAGAAAATGGAAATACCTGGTCACACTCACATTCTTCTTCAATTCCATAATACGAATGTATTGCTTCCATTGTTGCGTTGTCAGAGCTGATTGCCGCCACTACATTTTTTATAATTCTCTCTGTTTCATGGTAATCAGTATGCTTTCCGTAACCATCTGTGTAATCCAATATTTCAACATGAGTAACTGACATATCTGGTCTGGTTATTGTTCCAGTTTTATCAACACACAATACATTAACTCTCGCCAGTGTTTCTACACAGTTCATCTCATGTACAATAACATTCTTCTTTCCAAGTCTCATAACGCTGACAACCAGTGCAACACTTGCAAGCAGATACAGCCCTTCTGGAATCATTCCGACAAGTGAGGCTACCATTGAATCTATACTGCTCTTTATTGAGCCCCCGACTGCAAATCTGCTCTGTAAAAACAGTCCTGCTCCTATAGGTATTATAAGGACACCGATTGTCTTAACAAGCTTATCAAGAGATTGCATCATATCTGTTTTGTGTTTCTTTCGTCCTGCCTTTGCTTCTATTGCAAGCTTTGCTGCATATGCGTCAAGACCAACATTTGTAAGCACAGCCTTACATTCTCCTGACACAATAAAACTGCCGGAGAGTAATATATCCCCGGCATTCTTGACAACCTCGTCAGACTCACCAGTAACTAATGATTCATTGACACGAACAAACCCATCAACAAGAATTGCATCTGCACTCAGCTGGTTTCCAGCTGAAAATACGCACAAATCTCCCTTAACCAGAGTCTCCGAAGCTACAGTATGTAATTGTCCATCTCTTATAACCGATGTCTTAGGTGCATTAACCACCGTAAGTTTATCAAGAACCTTCTTAGCTCTTATCTCCTGAATTATTCCAATAAACATATTAGAAATAATTACTGGAAGAAATGTCATATTATTATATGACCTCACAAAAGCCAGAAGAACAGCAAATACAGCAAATATCAGGTTGAAATATGTAAATACATTGCCCGCAACAATCTGGCCAATGGTCTTGGATTGTTTTCCAACTGACACATTGACCATGCCATCATTTGTTAACTGCTCTACTTCATCTGCTGTTAGTCCTTTTTTCACATCAGTCATTTGAGTATTTTATCTCCTTCATAATGAATTGCTTGATAAATAAAGCTATTCCTCCCACAATCACAAGCTTAACAATAAACAAAACAATAATATTAGTAAGTGAAAATGCATTATATAACTGGAACATTATATTAGAAACAAACTGTGCAATTATCGCATAATATGCATACATATAATTAACCTGTTTCTTTACTACGCCATATACAACCATAAACAGCATTATATTAAGTGCAATATCAAGAACCGCAGATACAGCCATTAAAAACCACAAAATCGCAGGCGAATCAATCAGCTGTGATACATTTGAAGTATATAATGTAATTACATCACTCTCAGCCATTCCGCTGTTAAACATATCCGAGATGAATTTTTCTAATCCATTAGCTGATATTGCCTGTGCATATACAAAAAATGTAAACATTGACAATGCATAAGTAATAACGGTATCTCCAATTGCAAGGCCCGTTCCTGCCATAAGCACGTCCCCTGTTCTGTTATATCTGTCAGTCATCATCTTTGCCGTAAACCATCTTGCAATACCAAACCCTGCTGCAAGCAGAATATTATATATAACCACATATGCATTGGTATTATACGTAAATGACTGATCAACATTAGGTATAAGCGAAAGAACACTCATCAAAAGCTGTGAAAACATAAACCCAAATACAACATACGAAAGAACACCTAATGCCAAAGGTATAAATCTTCCCTTCCATCTCTTAATTACCAACACAAGAAGAACTATCAGAACAGATATAACAAGTATTGCGCCTGCTGATATCATACTGACAGTTGCATTACTCACTGTCTTGTCATAATTAATATTTAAATTCTCCATAAAACCTCCAGATTATATTATCAAAAAAAGGCGGTCCAATATTAATTGTGACCGCCCCCATAATCCTATTGTGTTACAATATATCTTTCTATATATAATATAAAAAAGGCACACTGAAAAACAACCGATTATAATTTTGTTACGTTAGTAGCCTGAGGACCCTTTGCGCCATCTGTTACATCAAACTCAACCTGAGCGCCTTCCTCTAAAGACTTGAAGCCTTCCATGTTAAGTCCAGAGTAATGTACAAATACATCCTTTCCTGACTCATCACTGATAAAGCCGTAACCCTTCTGGTTGTTGAACCATTTAACTGTACCCTTCATTTCAAGTACCTCCAAAAAAAATCTTGATGTTTGAAACACCTTACTAATATTACCATTTCAGGTACCCGCTGTCAATTAAAGATAGCACATTTACTGTTGTTGTGCGTTTTTCTTACTCTGTTGCTTTACTGTAAAAGTTGTACGGCTGAGTTCAACTTTATCATCGCCCTTCTGTGCAACAACAACTACATCATCCTTCTTTACATTAATACCATTAACTCTTAAAAGACGGTCACTCACCTTTTCCGTGGTATATTCTTTCCCGTTAATCAGAACACAACTGTAATCGTTAAAACTGCTGCCCTCAATAAACACCGTATTGTTATAATTATAGACATCTGTTATCTCAATATCATCAATACCCATCTTAAGATTTGTAGCCTCATATGGTGTTTCTCCACCATAAATTTCCTTTTTACCATACAGAATGTCATATTCCAGAATTTTGAGATTCTTCAAATACTCATCTTCTGGAAGTTTCTGCTTTGACTGATGATATTTCATGATATATCCCTCAGATATACCAAGTCTTTGCATTACATACGCAGACAACTGATATGCCTGAATATTCTTTTCCTGTCTGTCCATATCAAAGTTACTCCAGATTACATACTGTGTCTGGAATTTATCTCCGTTAGTAAGCATTTCATCTGTAAAATCAAATGTAGGTAAATGATCTCCATAAAGCACAAGTACAGTTTCTTCATCTCTCTCTGATAAAGACTGTATAAGCTCACCTATGAACTTATCCATCTCATGAATCTGGTTTACATAATATTCAAATGATGTCTGCTGTTCTGCAACTGGAAAGTTAGTCACTTTAATCTCTGGTGTGTATCCTTCCATTGGTGTAGATGGATAATCACCATGTCCCTGTACAGATATTGTAAACACATAGTCAGTTCCAGCTGTTGAATCAAGTGCCTTAGTAATCTCTCCTGTAAGAATATAATCCTTAGCCCATCCCATAGGCGTTTCTTCAAACCCATCCATATATTCAATTGAAGTAAATGTTTCATATCCCAGATGTGAAAACACCAGATTTCTATCATAGAATGTTCCATCATTATTGTGTATTGCATGAGTTGAATAACCAAGTTTCTTAAGGTCATAGGCCATAGACTCACATACCTTGGATTTCATAATTGTTCTATATGGATATTCACCTGGTCCAAAATCATCAATATTAATTCCTGTCTGTACTTCAAACTCTGTATTACATGTTCCTGCTCCAAAGCATGGAACTGAGAGATATCCTGAAGAACATTCAGATATAAGTTTTTGATAATTAGGCAGCGGATTCTCTGATAAAGTTATTCCTTTTACATGTGTAGGATCAAAAAAAGACTCCAGTTGGACAAATATAATATTAGGAGTCTTTTCACTCGCTTCAACATCAACATTATCAAGATCATTCTTAAGTGAATCCATATATTCTTCAGAATAATCTCCTGATTTCTTAATTCCCCGGTCAAGCACACTGCTCACAAAGCAGTGACTGAATCCGTATTTCTTATATGCCTGGGCAAGATTACCAAAGTGACCTTCAACAGCTCCTGTAAACAGAAGAGTAATTCCCATTCCGTATGCTGCAAGAAATACAAGTATCATCTGTACTGCTGCATATGCAACAAACTTTGTTTTCTTAATTGTCACTTCAAGTTTTGGGGCTTTCCGCCACAGAAAAACAAGTCCTGCAATAACCGCTATAACCAGTAATGCAATAAGAATAATCTGTATAACACTCACATATAATCCCGCAACCTTTATAGCATCTTTTATAAGATAAAAATCCATCGCCGTAAATGGCGTTTTTCTTGAAGAAAGTATTATAAAATTAGTAAGTGCCAATCCAATCCAAAAAACAGAAACCACACTATACACAAACATTCTTCTCCTAAAAAATAATGCAAGTGCCATGCTTGTCATTATTATAAGTGTATTGTATATAAAAATAATTGGATGCATAAATGGAAATGCAAGTCCCATTATTCCTCTTCTGTTAAAACATTCAACTATTAGTTCAAGAACAATAGAATAAACTGCTGTGTGAACCAGATCATAGGTCCATATCTTCTGTACAAAAGCTTTAACCCTGTTCATAATGATTATACGCCCCTTTAGTGCTAATTCTTTTTAATAGTCTCCAATACATCTCTTGTTTTGTTTTTTAACTTCATGCTGGCTGTTCTGGATATAAGCAAAGCAGAACCATATCTTCTTGCCTCATCTATCTTTCCACAATGGATTCCAATGCTTGTGAGCAGATATGTTATCGTATTCTCGTCCATTCCCGCTATTGGAGGATATTCAGTCTCTCTTGCCTGTTTAAAACCTCTGTATGCATCTTCCAGATACTCTTTTTCATATTTCTCATACATACTTATACGTTCTTGTGCTGCTCCATTAGCCTTTGCCTCTTGTATCTCCCCACGATATATCCACGCCAGCTTTAAGCAAAGATATGCACTCTCACTTATCTTGCCACCTGTCACCATCTCTGTAAGCATCGCCATCTTGCATCGTTTCACAGCTCTCTCATAGCTGTAAGTTTCTGTTTCCGGCTCCTTTGCAGTAAATCTTGAAGACACATTGTCCCTTACAGCCTGCCTCTGTTTTTCAGTATGATGTCCAAACAAACGTAAACTGGCTGCATAGCCACAATGTGGGCACATTATTATATCATATTTACATGTATCAATTCCTTCATATAGAGGCTTTAATATATCATCTGTCCCAATAAATCTTGCTTTTCCGGTTCTTACCTGCTTTGTTTTAAATTCCTTCCCACATACATCACATTTGATTGTCTTATCAAAAATATAATCTGTTTCCTTCTTTTGTCCAATACCTTCCATCAGGATAACCTCACTATTTCTGTAATTTGAATGAACTCTTAAGTGAAACTATCCTGTTAAATATAGGCTTACCCTGTTCTGAATCTTTATTATCAACGCAGAAATAGCCATTTCTTACAAACTGGAACTTATCTTCACTTACAGCTTTCATAAGCTCTGGTTCAAGATAACACTCTGTAAGAACAATCTTAGAGTTCGGATTGATATTCATAGAACCATCTTCTTCGTTATAAACGCCCTTTTCTTCATCTACGATATTCTCGTATAATCTGACTTCAGCTTTACAGCCTTCTGTAGCAGAAACCCAGTGTATTGTTCCCTTAACCTTACGGCCTGTGAAATTTCCACCCCTAGTCTCAGGATCATAAGTACAATGTACTTCTATAACCTTTCCATTCTCATCCTTGACATAGTCAGTACATGTAACAAAATATGCATTCATAAGACGCACTTCATTACCAGGGAAAAGTCTGAAATATTTCTTAGGAGGCTCTTCCATGAAATCCTCTCTCTCAATATAAAGTTCCTTTGTAAATGGAACTTTTCTTGTTCCCATCTCTGGATTTTCCTGATTATTAGCCACTTCCATATATTCAACCTGGCCTTCAGGATAATTATCAATGACAAGCTTAACAGGATCAAGAACAGCCATCATTCTCTTAACCTTAAGCTTTAAATCTTCTCTTATACAATATTCAAGCATTGGATATTCAACTGAACCCTGTGCCTTAGTAACACCAACAAGCTCAACGAACATCTTAATAGCTTCAGGAGTAAATCCTCTTCTTCTTAAAGCTGCAATAGATACAAGTCTTGGATCATCCCATCCGTCAACAATTCCATCTTCTACAAGCTTCTTAATATATCTCTTACCTGTTACAACATTAGTAAGATATAACTTTGCAAATTCAATCTGCTTAGGATTCTCCTCTGGAGATGTCTTATAACCGGTCTCAATTACAACCCAGTCATAAAGAGGTCTGTGATCCTCAAATTCAAGTGTACATATAGAATGTGTAATTCCCTCTACTGCATCCTCAATAGGATGTGCAAAATCATACATCGGATATATGCACCACTGATCTCCTGTTCTGTGGTGTGTCATATGTGCAACTCTGTAAATAACAGGATCTCTCATATTAATATTAGGAGATGCCATATCAATCTTAGCTCTTAAAACCTTCGTTCCGTCTGCATATTTTCCTTCCTTCATCTCCTCAAAAAGCTGAAGATTCTCTTCTACAGAACGGTTTCTATAAGGACTTTCCTTACCTGGTTCAGTAAGAGTTCCTCTGTACTTTCTAATCTCCTCCGCAGATAAATCATCTACATAAGCTTTTCCCTTCTTGATAAGTTTTACAGCTGCTTCATACATCTGTGGAAAATAATCTGATGCAAAAAGGACGTCTCCGTTCCACTCTGCTCCAAGCCATTCAACATCTGCCTTAATAGAGTCTACGAATTCAACCTTTTCCTTAGTAGGATTAGTATCATCAAATCTCATATTAAACTGTCCGCCATATTCCTTTGCAAGTCCATAATTTAATAATATAGACTTGGCATGTCCAATATGAAGATATCCATTAGGTTCTGGTGGAAATCTTGTAATGACCTTCTTGCAATGGCCACTCTCAATATCCTTATCTATAATCTGCTCAATAAAGTTCTTAGAAAGAGCTTCGTTTTCCATGTTAATCCTCCTTGTTTTCGTATTTAAAAGGTAAAGATTATTGTACCCTAAATTCTTACATAGTTCAACCAGTTGTTTAATTATACTGGTCTTTATTCATTATAATATCATACAGCATCTCCACAGTTTCTCTTATCTGCTTTCCCTGCTCATTAAGCGTAATGTCTGCATATTTCTTATAAAGTGCGGCCCTGTCAGCATATATCTCTTCCACAGTTGTCTTTCCATTAGACACAACCCCACGTTCTTTAAGACTTCCAAGTCTCTCCTCAAGTGATTCTGGTGGAAGTTCTAGATAAACCACAGTACCAATATCCTTAAAATGTTCCATTGCCTCTTTTCCATATACAGCACTCCCACCTGTTGCAATAACCGTGTGGTGTGGACTGATGGAACAATTCACTTCATTTTCAATCTGTATGAATCCTGCATCTCCGTGCTTTTCAATTATTCTTTCAAGAGTCATTCCCTCTCTTTCCTGAATAACAAGATCCGAATCAATGAATCCAAATCCTATCTTCTTGGCAAGTACTACTCCAAGCGAACTTTTTCCGCTTCCCGGCATTCCTATAAGTATAATATTATTCATGTGTACCTCCATATGCCTGAGATTTATCTTATACAGCAGTCGTACATTTTCTTAAGTTCATCAACTGTAAATGTATAATGTGAATTACAGAAGTGACAGTTAACCTCAATTGGCTCACCATCATCAATCATCTTCTGGATTTCTTCTTTTCCAACACTGATAACAGCTTTGCTCACTCTGTCCTTAGAACAGTTACAGTAAAACTTTGTTGGAATAGTGTCAAGAATATCAAGCTCCATATCCCCAAGAATATGTTCCAGAATCTGTTCAGGAGTCATTCCTTCCTCCAGCATGGCTGTAACAGACTTAATCTCCTTAATTCTTGCCTCAAGCTTATCTATAAATTCATCCGTTGCTCCCGGCATAAGCTGGATAATAAATCCTCCAGCCTGCTCAACAGTATTATCCTTATTCATAAGAACACCAAGTCCTACAGAAGATGGAACCTGCTCACTGTTAGCAAAATAATAAGTAAGGTCATCTGCAATCTCACTTGTAATAAGAATAGTATCACCGACATATGGCTCTTTAAGTCCAATATCCTTAATTACGCTTAATACACCAATTCCTACCGCATCTGCAATATCAAGCTTTCCATCCTTAAGCGGAAGCATAACCTGTGGATTGCCAACAAATCCCTTAACCTCCCCCTTAGGATTAGCTGTAACAGTCATACTCCCGATTGGACCATTGCCCTTTATCTGTACAGTAAGAATATCCGCATCATTCTTCATCATTGCGCCCATCATCGCACCACCTGTAAGAAGTCTTCCAAGTGCAACAGTTGCGATAGGACTCATGTTATGTCTTTCTTTTGCTTCTTCAACAAGCCCTTTAGTTGTAGCGGCAAATGCTCTTACCTGGCCACCTGCTGCTGTGGCTCTAACAATATAATCACCCATAATTATCTCCTTATTATTTCTCAATCACAAAATATAATCTTTCCGACTTATCGTCAGGCATATCCTTAGTAAATGCATTATACACATTTTTCACGGTAAGTCCAGCCTTATTAACTGCACCTGTAACCTCATCTATAGTAAAGCCATGCTGATAGTGCTGTTCTTCAAATCTGTCAAATGTACCATCCTCATTCTTAACAAACACAGCAAGCTCATATTCATTATTGCGTTCTTCCTCATCATAATAGTTGTCCCATATAAATGCGGAATCTTCCCTGTTCTCAGCATATGTATTCTCAGCAAGTATATCCCTAAAGAAATGTATTGTCTTTAAATCAAATATAAATACACCGCCTTTTTTAAGGTTCTCACTAACACATGCAAATACACTTTCAAGGTCAGGAACAGATGTAATATAATTCATGGAATCCCCTATACTTATCATACCGTCTACTTCATAAGGCACTTCAAAATCCCTCATATCCTGACATGTATATATAACCTGCGAACCCTCTTCAAATGTTTTCTCAGAAGCTATAGACAGCATATCCTCAGACATATCAAGTCCAACACAGTCATAGCCTTCCTTAGCAAGCATTCTTGTAACAGTTCCTGTTCCACAGCCCAATTCAAGCACCGATGAATCACATGACACACCATTTTCCTTAAGGAGAGCAATCATGTACTGCCCCCATTCCTCATATGGAATATTATCCATATACTCATCATAAACATATGCAAAGCCTGTATATGCATCCATTATAATTACCTCTTATCATTCCTGTACTTAACATTAAAATGACCTGCCATTATCTGGCAGGTCTTAGTGTTTAAAAGCTATGCATTCTTTCCACAGCACTGCTTATATTTCTTTCCACTTCCGCATGGGCACGGATCATTTCTTCCGATTTTCTTGCCCTTAACAACAGTTCCAGAAAGCTTCTGCTTCTTGTAAAGGTCTTTTCTTGTCTGCTCATCAAGAAGGTTATCCCACTGTGGCAATTCATAAAGCCAGTCAGCCTTGCAGCCTACCATGTTGTAATAAAGTTTTTCCTTGTCATAATCGAGACTAACTTCTGTATTCTCATCCATAGTTTCAATTGGATTAGGAGTCTTTAAGCTGTCATTGATACCATCAAGGAATCCTGTCATAAGAAGTACTTCTACTCCAAACTTCTCTGCTAATTCTTTAACAGTTCCTTTAACTACTGTATCAGAATCTGCGAGAATCTGCTCATAAATAGCCTTCTCCTGATTAAAATATGAACCCCAGAATTCTGAAGCGTTCTTCTGATCCATCTCTGTCTCGTATGCGAGTTTTCTCCATGTTTCTAATAATGCCATGTCTGATTGTTACCTTTCAAAATATTAATTATGTGTACTGGTTGTATGTATAACCAGATGAGTATGAATACAGTCCATTAGATGTATAAGAATTCTTAGTAGATAATTCTGATAACTGTGATACTGCATTACCATATATAGTTGAAGCCTTGGCAGATATTGTCTGTCCAAATGAGCCGGAATCCTTGAATACCGACTTAACCACAGCCATATCTGAAGCCTTTAACTTATCCTCGTCTACCGTCAGCTTATTATCTGAGCCGACAGATATACCAATCTTCTTAAGAAGATCAGCATTAACCCTTGTATAATTCACCATATTAGATGCACTGTTAAGCACATATCTGCTTGAAGAATCTGCTGTAGATGATACTAAAGAATTATAATTCTTAACAAATGAAGATACTGCCTTTGCAATCTTATCAGTATCATATTCTTTAGCTGTATTGCCATCTTTATCTGTCTTATCAACTTTAGACCACAGAGAGTACTTCTTAAGTTCTGATGCTGAATCCACAAGTGATGCTGCGTTGTCTCTGTTTACCGTCGCATTATTCTTCTGTATATCAATACTCTGTACCTTACCGGTATTCTTATTGGCAGTCGCACCATCCGTTGATTCAGAAGCCTTATTGCTGTAATACTTCCTCATCAGTTTGCTATAAGAGCCATTCTTTATTGAATTATAAGTTGTAAAATCAATGCCATATGACAATGATGTTCCACTAGACGAATTATTGAGTCCTGCGAACAATGCTGATATTGTACTGGCATTATAAGCATTAATTGACATATGCATACCTCCTTGTCTATTGATTCTGTTTCCTAATAGTTACATCGGCCTCCATGCCTCATTTAATTATAACATTTTTTATCTGTTACGCAACATTTTTATAAATAACTTGAGCGGCATGCCAATGTAATGTATATTATTAAGTATCTGACATTGGAGGTCTTATTCATGAAACGATTAAAACGATTTGCTGCATTAACTGCAGTCATACTCTGGGGCATAATGATAATCGCTACTTTAATACTTGCATTCATAGACAATGAGGCATGTCATAAAGTATTTACAGGTCTGCTCTTCACAGACATTGTATTTCCTGTTGTAATATATGCAATGACACTTGTATACAAGATTCTTTCAGGAAGGAATAAGCAGTAATTTTACTGCCTTCCTTCCATAATCTTAATTGTAGCGCTTGTTCCAAGCCTGTCAGCTCCGGCATCTATCATGGCAGCTGCTGTGTTGTAATCTCTTATTCCGCCTGCCGCTTTAACCTTACACTTTCCTTCCACATGGGCTTTCATAAGTGCAACATCACTTATTGTTGCACCTCCTGTAGAGAATCCTGTTGAAGTCTTAACATAATCAGCTCCTGCCTTAACAGACAGTTCGCACGCCTTAATCTTCTCCTCATCAGTCAGAAGACAGTTCTCGAATATAACCTTTAAAACTTTTCCTGCACATGCATCCCTTACTGCCTTAATATCCTCATACACAGCATCATATTCACCTGCTTTAAGAAGTCCTACAGGAATAACCATATCAATCTCATCCGCACCATCTTCTACGGCTTTCTTAGTCTCATAAGCCTTTACGTCTGTACTCATAGCTCCCAGCGGAAATCCAACAACAACACATGTCTTAACATCACTTCCGGAAAGACATTCTTTTGCAAATGCTGTATATATTCCATTAACGCATACTGATGCAAAATTATACTTTTTTGCTTCTTCACATAATGTACGTATATCATCCTTAGTCGCTTCCGGCTTTAAGTCAGTGTGGTCAAAATATTTATTAAACTTCATATTTCCCTCCTTGTTTTGCGAAGCAAAATCCATGTGCTTATTGTAAGCACATTCCCCTCAGGTGAGGAGAGGGATTTACCTTCAATTACCTATAAAAAGACCGTATCTGCAAAACTGTTGTACTGCAGATACGGTAATGTTAAATGTTATTATTTAGAAAATTTACTCTTTCTGTGGATAATCTCATGTCTTCCAGGGCCATTAGATACCATTGTGATAGGGGCTTCAATTTCCTGCTCAATAGCCTCAATATAGTTACGGCACTCAACAGGAAGTTCTTCATAGTTAGTAATTCCTCTGATATCTGACTTCCAGCCTGGCATAGTCTTTAATACCGGCTTAGCCTTCTCAAGCTGTGGAGTAGTTGGGAAATCCTTAGTAATCTTTCCATCTATCTCATATCCAACACACATTGGAATCTCATCAAGATATCCAAGTACATCAAGAACTGTAAGAGCAACCTCTGTTGTTCCCTGCATTCTTACGCCATAACGTGTAGCAACTGCATCGAACCATCCCATTCTTCTAGGACGTCCTGTAGTAGCTCCGAATTCACCACCGTCTCCACCTCTGCGTCTGAGTTCATCTGCCTCATCACCAAAGATTTCGCTTACAAATGCTCCGGCACCAACTGCTGAAGAATATGCCTTAACAACTGTAACAACATCTGTAATTGATGCAGCCGGAATACCAGCACCAATAGCACCATAAGGAGCTAATGTTGATGATGAAGTTACCATTGGATATATACCATGGTCAGTATCCTTAAGAGAACCTAACTGACCCTCAAGTAAAATCTTCTTTCCGTCTTTAAGTGCCTGATGTAAAAATGCTGATGTATCACATACATATGGCTCAACCATCTCTTTATATTCCATAAGAGTATTGAATATCTCTTCTTCATTAAGAAGTGGCTGATGATAGAGATGCTCAAGCATAACATTCTTTAATGTACATACATTAGCAATCTTTTCCTTAAGTTCCTGCTCGTCTCCGAATAATTCATTAACCTGGAAACCAATCTTAGCATACTTATCTGAATAGAATGGAGCAATACCTGACTTGGTAGAACCAAATGATTTACCAGCAAGTCTTGCTTCTTCATATGTATCAAATGCAACATGATAAGGCATAAGAATCTGTGCCCTGTCTGATACAAGAATCTTAGGCATTGGTACATTACGGTCTGTAAGGCTCTTTAATTCCTTAACAAGATATGGAATATTAAGAGCTACGCCGTTGCCAATGACACTTGTTGTATGGTTATAGAAAACTCCAGAAGGTAAAAGATGAAGCGCGAACTTTCCATAATCATTAATAATAGTATGTCCCGCATTAGCTCCTCCCTGGAATCTTACGATGATGTCTGATTCTTCGGCAAGCATATCAGTAATCTTACCCTTTCCTTCATCACCCCAGTTAGCACCTACAATAGCTTTTACCATAGCGTCCTCCAATCTGTTTTAAAAAACACAAACATTAAATTAAGCTATTGACGGGAATTGAACCCGTGACCTCTTCATTACCAATGAAGTGCTCTACCCCTGAGCTACAATAGCATGTGTCTTAACACACCTATTCATAATATTATAGGTTGGTTATTTTGTCAACTTTATTCCTTATCCTTTGTATAGCATTATCTATAGATTTTGGCGGCTTATCAAGCATCTGCGCAATAGCTATATAATCTTTGCCAGACATATATAATTCCAGCACATTTTTTTCAAAATCACTTAACACACTGTATAATTTATCTTCTAAACTTTCAGCATTTTCCTGATCAATAAAAAGTCTTTCCGGATTCTGTTCCTTATCAGACTTTAGTACATCCACCAGCTTTACCTGAGAATCATCTTCTGGATTGACCGGCTCATCAAAAGAAACATATGTATTAAGTGGTGTATTCTTCTTTCTGTTAGAAGCTGTAACCGCATTAAGAATCTGCCTGTTTATGCACATTCCTGCAAATGTCATGAAAGATGCATCCTTTTTCTTATCATAGTCACGGACAGCCTTATAGAGGCCTATCATTCCCTCCTGGATTAAATCATCACTGTCTCCTCCGGCAAGAAACATGGCTTTTGCTTTCTTTCGCACTATATACTTATATCTCTCAAATATGTACTCAATTGCCTGCTCATTACCTGCCCTGTACATATCAATAAGCTCTTCATCAGGATACTCTTCCATATGCTTCATAAAAAAACTCCCTAATTAAGTCTCTGACGGACTATTTCGTATGCAAGAACACCTGCTGCAACTGAGGCATTTAAAGAATCAATATCACCCTTCATAGGAATTGATGCGATGAAATCACATTTGTCCTTAACAAGACGGCTTACTCCATTGCCCTCATTACCTATAACAAGGCCGATAGGTCCTTTGAGATTGAGATTATACATTGTCTCCCCGCCCATATCAGCGCATACAAACCAGAGTCCCTGCTTCTTAAGTTCCTCGATTGTCTGTGAAATATTAGTAACCTTAGCTACAGGTGTGTAATTAATCGCGCCTGCTGATGTCTTGGCTACAGTTGCTGTAAGTCCGACAGCTCTTCTCTTAGGAATAATAACTCCATGTGCACCTGCAAGGTTGGCAGTTCTTATAATAGCACCAAGATTGTGAGGATCCTCTATCTCATCAAGAATGAATATAAATGGATCTTCTCCCTTTTCCTTAGCTGCTGCAAGTATATCCTCAACCTCTGCATATTCATAAGCTGCGCCAATGGCAACAACTCCCTGATGATGTCCTGTTCCTGCAAGTCTGTCGAGTCTTTCCTTATCAACATAATTGATAATTGCATCTGTTTTCTTTGCTTCTCTGACAATACTCTTTATTGGTCCATCCTGACAGCCGTCAAGAATAAAAAGCTTATCAATAGTTTTACCAGAGCGGAATGCCTCTAATACAGCATTTCTTCCCTGAAATGTTAATTCATTGTATCTCATATATTTCTCCTTAATATTAACAAAGCAGAATCCAGTTATCCATTACAGATATGGATTCTGCTTTGCCGGCTCTACTTTAACTCAAGGCTTTCCAGTCCTGCTTTAACCAGTTCCATCATCCGCTCATACTGCCCGCTAAGATACAGATATCCCATAAGAGCCTCAAAACCCGTTGCTCTTCTGTAATCTCCAATGCTTGCATTCTTGGCAGATGTGTATGACTTTGCATTACGTCCTCTCTTATACACAGCTTCCTCATGTTCACTGAGCATTGGCTCTATTACACCTATCATGGCAGATTGGGATTCAGCCTTAACAATACTGCTCGTTTTCTTGTTAAGCTTATTAACCTGCATATTTCCCTGTTCTATAACCCATGTCTTAATGACAAGGTCATATATGCTGTCCCCGATATATGCAAGAACAAGAGGTGATAACTGCGAAGGCTCTGTATGCTTCATATCCAGACCTTCATATATGCATTTTACAAGGTCGTTATCTAGGCTCTGCTCCATCTTACGCCCTCTCTTGTATCCTTAAGAACAATTCCCTTTGCTAATAACTCATCTCGAATTTCATCAGCTCTTGCAAAATTCTTATCTTTTCTTGCCTGCTGTCTCTCGGCAATAAGTGCCTCTATATCCTCATCAAGCATTTCTTCCTTCTTGTCTGTCTTAAGTCCAAGAATATCTGTGAGAGTTGTAATCTTCTTCATAAGAGTATCGATGTATTCCTTGGAATTGTCTGAGCTTGAATTAGAGTTAGCAAGCTTTACAAGTTCAAATATAGCTGATATTGCGTCTGCTGTATTGAAATCATCATCCATTGAATCTTCGAATTTCTTATAAATGTCATCTATAGAAGCTATTATCTTCTTCTCATCCTCTGTCATTGGAACATCTTTGGCATTCTCTGACAGATGTCTTAAATTATCAACTGCAGTTAAGATTCTGTCTAATCCGTTCTTTGCTGATTCCATAAGGTCATGGCTGAAATTAACAGGATTGCGGTAATGTGCGCTTAACATGAAGAATCTTAACACTTCAAGGTCATATTCCCTGCTTATATCTCTTACTGTAAAGAAATTGCCTAAAGACTTAGACATCTTCTTGTTATCAATATTAAGAAATGCATTGTGCATCCAGTACTTAGAGAATGGTACTCCATTAGCTGCCTCTGACTGTGCAATCTCATTCTCATGGTGAGGGAATATTAAATCCTCTCCACCTGCATGGATATCGATTTCGTCAGCAAGGTACTTCTTAGACATAACAGAGCATTCAATATGCCAGCCAGGTCTTCCATCGCTCCAAGGTGATGGCCAAGATGGCTCTCCTTCTTTCTTAGGCTTCCAGAGAACGAAATCAAGTGGGTCTTCCTTCTCATCCTCACCTGTAACCTTAAGGCTGTGTGCCTCATCTCTGTGTCCTGCCTCCAAGTCGTCAATATTCTTCTTAGATAACTTTCCGTATTCTGCGAACTTTCTTGTTCTGTAGTATACAGTTCCATTGACTTCATAAGCATAACCCTTGTCAATAAGAGTCTGTATCATATCAATCATTCCGCCGATTTCCTGAGTTGCAAGAGGATGTGTTGTTGCAGGCTTAATATTCATGCCCTCCATATCCTTCTTACATTCAGCAATGTATCTTGTTGAAATCTCCTCAGCAGATACACCTTCTTCATTAGCTTTCTTAATAATCTTGTCATCTACATCTGTAAAGTTAGATACATAATTAACATCATATCCCTTATACTCAAGATATCTTCTTACTGTATCAAATACAATCATAGGTCTTGCGTTACCAATATGAATAAGGTTGTATACAGTAGGTCCGCAGACATACATTTTAACCTTACCTTCTTCTAATGGCTTAAACTCTTCTTTTCTTCTGGATAAAGTATTATAAATCCTCATGTCAGATTTCCTTTCATAATCACACTTTAGTTATCATCATACGAGCTGCGGCTTTCATTGACGCTGTTCTCAAGGTGTGCAAGTCTCTTCTTAAGTCTTGCGTTCTCCTGCTTTAAGTTCTCGATATCCTGCATAACAGGATCTGGAAGATGTATCTGGTCTAAATCATCAAACAGTCTTACGCTGTCCTGAATAACAACTCTTCCTGGAACACCAACCACTGTAGAATTCGCTGGCACATCCTTTAATACAACAGAACCCGCACCAATCTTGCAGTTATCACCTATGGTAACTGAGCCAAGAATCTTTGCTCCTGCTCCTACCATAATATTATTCCCCAGAGTAGGATGTCTCTTCCCCTGTTCCTTGCCTGTTCCTCCAAGTGTAACGCCTTGATAAAGTGTTACATTGTTACCGATAATAGCTGTCTCTCCGATAACAACTCCATGTCCATGGTCAATAAAAAGTCCTTCGCCAATCTGCGCTCCCGGATGTATCTCAATTCCAGTCTGTCTTGCAGTTTTCTGTGAAATCTTTCTCGCCTTGTAATATTCGCCCTTAAGATATAACTTATGGGCTTTTCTATATTTAAGTATTGCCTTAAAACTAGGATAAAGATATACCTCTTTATCCGACTTAATAGCAGGGTCTCTGTCCTTTATTACCGCTATTTCCTGCTTTACATAATCTCTATATTTCATAATCTGTTAATCCTGACTTTTCTATTCTTAATTATATTATATGAATTAAAGCTGCGAATGTATTGTCAGTTCTATTTGTTCTGACAGCCCATGCAGCCACCACAGTCAGGTCTACAGTTTGTCATATCAGCCGCACCGTATATATAATTAGAAACAGAATTAAGTGAGCATATTGCCTGTGAAGAAATACCCTCTCCACTTCCGGTAAATCCAAGTCCTTCTTCTGTAGTAGCCTTAACATTGACTCTGTCAACATCAATCTTTAAAGCATCTGCGATATTCTTTCTCATATCATCAATATATGGGCGCATCTTAGGCTTTTGTGCAATAATAGTAGCATCAATATTTTCTATAATATAATTAGCCTCATCTATCTTCTTTCCAACCTCTTCCAGAAGCTTGATACTTGATATTCCCTTGTATCTGTCATCTGTATCCGGGAAATGCTTTCCTATATCTCCAAGTGCAGCTGCACCCAGTAATGCATCCATAATGGCATGAAGAAGCACATCTGCATCAGAGTGTCCAAGCAGACCTAATTCATATGGAATCTCAACTCCGCCCATGATAAGCTTACGGTCTTTAACCAGTTTATGAACATCATATCCCATTCCAACTCTCATATAGCTCCTCCTTAATCTTGATTGCAACATTAATTGTTTACCTAGTCCATATAAGTAAAGCACATTTTAGCTGGATTATCAAGTGAAATTGACACCAGCTCACTTTACCTTCTTATATCCACCAGCTGCCTCAATATCCACCACTTCAAACACAGTCAGCACATCCCCATGCACCTTGAATCTGATATCAAAGCCTGAAAATGTTACACCATAAGCCCTTGACTCGTCTGTATCATAAGCCGGTCTTGGGTCCTGCTCTAATATTTTAACCGCTGCTGTCTGTTTGTTTTCCGGCATTATTGCAAGCAGGTCTGATGGAAATATCACTTTAAGATTTCTGTTATAAGTGACTGCCGTAAATCCTTCTTTTGCCTCTGGGTGTGAGTCTGTGAATTTTACATACGGCTTGATATCGTATATCGGCGTGCCATCAACCATATCCACCCCTGAAACGAATAGTACCGGTCCTTTATCTGCCATATATTCTATGCGCTCTAATTTCACACATGACAGTCCAATATCATTCGGTCTGAACGGCGACCTTGTTGCAAACACTCCCATTCGTACTTTCCCGCCAAGTCTTGGAGGAGTTACCGTTGCCGCTATAGTTTTCTTCTGCGACTTGGAAAACTGCCACAAAACCCATATATGTGAAAAATCCTCCAATCCCCTGAAAGCCTCTGGTTGTCTGTATTCCGGTTCAAATGTTATGACACCTTTTAATTCATCTATTAATTCGCTCTGTCTTGGGATTCCGAACTTTGTTGGAAAATCTGTTGAAATGTGACCTATTATGTTCATTTTATGCCCTCCAAATGTTGATGTTATATTAAAATTCTCTTAAATCCGTCAATCATTATTATTGACCTCACCCATAAAAAGAACTAGAATTATTTTAGTATAAAAATATGAGGTCTTTAGTCACAATGAAAATCAATAATCTTATTGTTAAAATATTTTTATGTATATATCTTGTAATAATTATAGCCGGAGTTGTCATCTTTGAAAACATCGGTTTTTCCGGTGGCGGCCTTGAAAAAAATGCTCACACTGTCAGCAATTCTGAAACCCAGCCCGCTGCTGTTAAAGATACAAGTTCAGAAACTATATCTAAAACAGCACCTGCTGCAACAGTTAAAGAAACTGCTTTCTCACAGGATGTAACAAAACAGGAGACTACAGCTGTAACCGAAACTCAGACAGCAAATTCAGAAACTGCAGTTTCTGAAACAGCGAGCGAATTTTCAGAATCAGAAACTATCCCAACTGAACCGGAAACTATCCAGACTGAAGCTGAAATCACACAGCCTGCCACAGTTTCCAAGCCTTCGTATACATTTGCAAATGGACGCATAACCAATACATCTGCTCTTAAAAGCTACCATGTGACAGGTGCTTCTTATGTTAATATGCATAAAGACAAAAATGGCAGCCACTCCTTTGCAGTTGTGCCAGGAGGGACTACCGGTTCTATATTATCTGTTGGTGCTTATTACACCCTTATTGATTATAATGGTACAAGCGGTTATGTATACAATTCATACCTTGAAGTGTATTAGAATTAAAACAATACAAAGCTGAGTGCAATAACTGCTATACCAAGAATTATTCTGTACACACCGAACACCTTGAAATCATGCTTCTTGATGTATCCCATAAGGAACTTGATTACGAATACTGATACAAAGAACGCCACAAGGCAGCCTACAATAAGAACTATCCACTCAGTTCCTGTCATAGCCATTCCCACAGCAGCATATTTAGCAATCTTTAAAAGACTTGCTCCGAACATTACAGGTACTGCAAGGAAAAATGTAAATTCAGCCGCAACACTTCTTGATACTCCAATTATGAGTGCTCCGATAATTGTTGCACCTGATCTTGATGTACCTGGAAATACTGCTGCTATAAGCTGGAACAGACCTATTATTATTGCTGCCTTATAAGTTATCTCACCTATACTTCTGATTGCTGGTCTGCTGCCTTTCTTTGCATTCTCCACAACTATAAAAACTATACCTACAACGATAAGTGCAATAGCAACAGGGATTGGATGATAGAACAATTCATCTATCTTATCATCAAAAATTAACCCCACAACTGCTGCTGGAATACATGCTATTATAATCTTAATCCACATTGCAAGTGCGCCATCTTTCCAGGCTGCTTTCTTACCACTCTTAGTCTTCTTCATATAGAAAGGCCACAATTTATTCCAGAATAATATAACTACCGCCATAATTGCACCAAGCTGGATAACTACCTGAAACATCTTATAAAAATCTGCGGATACATTAAGTTTGACTACCTGGTCAAGCAGAATCATATGTCCTGTACTGCTTATAGGCAGCCATTCTGTAATTCCTTCGACTATACCGAAAAGAATTGCCTTTAAAATCTCTAGTAACATGACTATCTCCTTAATATTTAATTATTATGCTTCATTCTTACCAGTCGCCTCTGCAAGTTCTCTCTTATATCTTGCAAGCTGCCCCTCAGTATTCATTATTCTTCTGCTCTGCTCACTTATTGTCTGGTTAAGCTGTTCTATTGTTTCTGTCTGGTCATCTTTCTTTCCTGCAATAGAAACCATTCCAAGACACACAATAACAAAAAGCCCTACACCAGCCATAGTACATATACTCTGTCCTATGAAAATAAATATTCCGGTTCCAATAAGAATAAGTAATCCAATTATTCCAAGAATAACTATCTTTAATCTGTCTGATTTCTTCAAAGCATTTCCCTTCTTTCCTGAAGCATTTGCTTTGTATTATATACCACTTATGCCTTTCTGCCAAGACTAATGCCTAAGCTTTCAGCCTGTCTTATAAGTTCATTATCTACATTAACCATCTTGGTTTTACCAGCAACCTCTTCAAGTGGTATCTTAGAAAACTTTCCATTCTTAATGCATACCATACTGCCATAATCTTTTCTTAATATAAGTCCTGCAGCCTCAATGCCTATTCTTGTTGCCAGTGTTCTATCTGATGCACTTGGAATTCCACCACGCTGAACATGTCCGGGGATTGTTACTCTTACCTCCTGTCCGGCTTTTTTCTGCAGCTCATCACTCAACTGATATGCTACTGATGGAAATGTATATGTTTTTCTCTTTTCTTTCAGCTCTTTCTTTGACAGCTTTGCATCCTCATCTGACATTGCGCCCTCAGCCATTGCAATTATAGTAAATTTCTTCCCCTGCTTTTCACGCTTTCTGATTGTATCCAACACCTCATCAACATTATATGGAATTTCAGGTATAAGTATGATATCTGCCCCTCCCGCAATTCCTGAATGAAGTGTAAGCCAGCCTGTTTTATGTCCCATAATCTCAACAATAAACACTCTGCTATGCGAGGCTGCCGTTGTATGAATCTCATCTATAGTTCTTGTCGCAACATCTATAGCTGACTGAAATCCAAAGCTCATCTCAGTTCCTTCTATATCATTATCAATAGTCTTAGGAAGAGTAACTACATTTAACCCTTTCTGCGATAAAAGAGCCGCAGTCTTATGTGAACCGTTTCCGCCAAGCATTACCAGGCAGTCGAGTTTTAAATCCTTATAAGTCTTAATCATGCCTGCAACCTTATCGCGTCCTTCCTCATCAGGCTCATTGATATATTTGAAAGGTGTTCTGGAAGTTCCAAGAATTGTTCCTCCCTCTGTGAGAATTCCACTGAAATCCTCTTCTTTCATCAGTTTGTAATTCTTAGTAATCATTCCTTTATAACCATCAAGAAATCCGTATATTTCCACATCCTTTGTATTATTATACAAAGTTTTGGCAACTCCTCTCATTGCCGCATTAAGAGACTGGCAGTCTCCACCACTTGTAAGCATACCTATCTTCATACCTGTTAGCCTCCATTTTCTTAATTATTCTGCACTGGCTGCCGCTTCATAGCTTTCTTCGTATAAAGCTTCCTGTGAATCAATCTTAGGATTGTTGATATGTCTGTCACAGTATACCCCATCACTATTCTGCTCTTTGCCTTTCTCGTCATCCTGCATAATAAGATCAAATATATGAATTATGCGTTCCTGACAATGCTTATCAAGCACAGGTGCAGCAACCTCAACACGTCTTGTAGTATTTCTTGTCATAAAATCTGCCGATGCAATATATATCTTCTGGTCATCTCCTCTTCCAAAACGATATATTCTTGAATGCTCAAGGAAACGTCCAACAACACTTACCACGCGGATATTATCTGTATAGCCTTTAACCCCCGGCTTTATACAGCATATTCCTCTTACTTCAAGATCTATTTTAACACCTGCCTGTGAAGCTTCAATTAATTTCTCAATAATAAGCTTGTCTGTAAGGGAATTAATCTTAACTCCAACATATCCCTCCTGACCGTTCTTTGCCTTATCAATCTGCTCATCTATCATTGAAAGAATTCTGTTCTGCAGGCAGTTTGGTGCAACAAGAAGCTGGTTAGAACTATCCACCGTTTCTCCCTTCTGCAAAGCAGCAAATACCGCAGCCGCATCCGCACCTATCTCCTCATTAGCTGTAATAAGTGACAGATCTGTATATAATCTTGAGGTCTTCTCATTATAATTGCCTGTTCCTATCTGTGTTATATATGAAAATGTATTATTAACCGAACGTGTTATAAGGCATAACTTTGAGTGCACCTTATACTCACCCAGACCATATAAAAGCTGGCATCCAGCCTCCTCGAGTCTCTTAGACATTTCAATATTATTAGCCTCATCAAATCTGGCTCTCAGCTCCACAAGAACAATAACCTCTTTTCCATTTTCAGCCGCTTCAATAAGAGTTTCAACTATCTTACTTCTGTCAGCAACTCTGTAAAGAGTCATCTTAATTGATACAACAGTCGGGTCATTAGCTGCTTCCTCTAACATAGATATGAATGGTCTCATACTCTCAAATGGATATGAAAGAACAACATCCTTCCTCTCAATCTGTGGAATTATCTTTTCATTCATACTGATTTCTTTACTTGGCTGTGGAACTCTTTTCTTATAAAAGAGCTCAGGCTTATTCTTTAACACGTTCTGCAACTGGAATACAAATGACATATCCAGTGGAGTTCTCTCTTCAATCAGGTGTTTTGCACCTATTTCAAGATAATCTGTAAGCTTTTTCTTTGCTTTGTCGTTTATTTCTCTATTTAACTGTACACATACCGGATTAAGCCTGTTTCTCTGCTTAACCATATGTTCCATCATATTTCTGTAATCAAGGTCTTCGTCATCAAATGAACCAGCATCTATATCTGCATTTCTGATAACTCTCATAACTGATTTTTCCTGTATTTCATACTTCTCATACAACTTTGATACAAAATGCAGAATCAATTCTTCAGAAAGCATAAATGTTCCTGGTCTTGTAGGAATTTCTATAAGTCTCTTAAATACACTGTTTGAACAAGGTACTATTCCTATTTTGTTCTTACCCTTCTTAGTCTTCATAAGCACAATTGCATATAACTGCTTATTTGCAAGAAAAGGAAATGGCTGCTGCTGCCCTATTATCATAGGTGAGAGAAATGGTGCTATATGCATATCAAAATATTCCTCCAGCATTGCACCTTCATCATTAGACAGCTTATTAAAATTAATTATTCTTATCCCGGCTGTCTCAAGTTCTCCCATAAGCTGTTCATACACTCTGCCCTTTTTCTTCTCAAGCTCACTCACCTTATCAAGAATAGCTTTTACCTGCTCTTCACTTGTCATTCCTGTTTTATTGTCTCTTTCCTTTTCCTGAAGCTGCATCTGCATCATAAGCGTTCCCACGCGTACCATAAAGAATTCATCCAGATTAGTCTGGTATATTGATGCAAATGTAAGTCTTTCCGCAAGTGGAACTATAGGATTAGCTGCTTCATTTAATACTCTCTCATTAAATGCAAGCCATGACAGTTCCCTGTTTGTGTAACATACTCTCTGTGCTGTTTCTTTAGTGTTTATGCTCATTGCCCCGTTCTCCTTTTCCCGAAAATAGTCCAAAAACTTTTTCTTAATTTCTGTGAATTTCATATCATTCCTCATTTTCTTTTAACCACATCTTTTCTTTGGCAATAATTTTATTGTCACACTGGTGTGTAAAATCCACTATCGGAGTTATGTAAAATGTATGTAAAGCAGATGTAAATGTAATTGACACATTTTCTACATAAAGGTACAATCAAGCAGGCAGTAAGGAATATGGTCAGAATCCATAACAGCTCACTCTACTGTATGCCGACACATTTTTTATATTATGCCACTGTAATCAGCAGCAGCTTTAGTTTTGAATACGCTATACATTCATCCTTAACTTAAGCATGGCACTGTGCATGGGAAGGCTTAAGAAATGGCTTAAGCGGCAAGTCAGGATATTTACTGCACTATAAATTTTCACATCACCTGGTGAGAGGTGGTCAAGGAGGAAAACATGAAACAATTAAAAAGAAAGGTATTTGCATTTCTGGTTGCTGCATGCTTAATCTGCATGAATATCGTACCAGCTTTCGCAGATACAACAACAGACGCTACAGCTCCTGCTGCAGCCGATGTAAGACAGGAAGCACAGCTTACTGCTTCTTACCTTATGAACAGTATTGATTTCTCTACATATGCTGATACCGGCGTATTCTATGGAGTTTCAAGAGACCTGTTCCTTGCAATCCGTTCAGGATATGACTGCTCTAACCAGCTTGCTACATATCTTGAATTCGTTAAGAATAACATTAGCGAAGATGGAACTATAAACATCAATAACGGATACAACGCTAAGAATTATTATATTTCAAGCTATACATATCTTATAATGATTCTTTCTGCATCAGGAATCGATGCTACTGATTTCAACGGAATCAATGTTGTCAGTGCATTTGATAAGATAATCAACACATTTTCAGTTGATGACTTAAGCAATAACAACATGAATATCTATCACATTGGTTCAGTATATTCAGTAGTTAATGCTTACAGAGACACCATCAGTAACTCAGACAAAGTATTAGCTGATATCAAATCAGCTCTCCTTGCAGCTTGTACTGCTGATGGCAATGGTATTGACAACTGGGGAAACTCAACTGATAGTAATGGATTTGTATTTCCATTCTTTGCATCATTATATGATACAGATTCTGATGTAAAGAAAGCTGTTGACAGTGCTGCAGACTATTCTAAGCAGACTATATTAACAGATGGCACATCAGGATATAGTGTTCAATATCCAACACCTGGCAACACTAATTCGTCTGGTATGAACCTTGCATTCTTTGCTCAGTACAACAATCCGGATGTTAATACTGCTGTTTTATATAATTCAATTGTTAATAAGTTCAAATCATCTTCAGGTAATGGTGCTTATATTAATACATACACTGGTCAGGAAGACTTCAAATCAGCAACACCTGATGCATTACAGGGTATCATCACTTACCTCTATGCTCTTGAGGGTAAAACTAACCCATTTGATATAACTGCTGATGTTAAGGCTATTGCAGACGCAAAGAACGCTCCTGTAGAAGAGCCTTCTACTGAGCCTTCTACTGAGCCTTCTACTGAGCCAGCCACAGAACCTTCTACCGGCAATGAAGTATCACCTGCAACTGGTGATGTTAATGTTTACATGTACCTGCTCTTAGCTGCTTGTGCTGCTACATTCGCATGTGTAACTGTTTACAATAAAAAAAGTGCCCGCTAATAACTGCAGACACACAGCTCTGCCGCCGGAATCCTCGCGATATCCGGCGGCAGTTTTTATATATTGGTAATTCACACCATAGTATAAGCTTTTTTGAAGTGGTAATCTAAAAGTAGACACCAACCCAATTATTGTAGACATTATTTATATATAAGAGTACCATTTTTTATAAGGTAGTCACTTATACAATAATGGAATCATGTATGTGTCACATTGAAGCACAGTTTAGAAGAAAAAATGGATATAGGACGACGTATGTATTTACATGAGATTACATACAAGGAGGCTATGGAGATTTATGGTCTTAGTGAATCCTGTGCACATAAATACATGACAGATTATAAGAAAGCACAAGGAATTCCTCTTGCTAATAAAGTGCCTAAGATGAAAAATTTACAGTGTGTTGTAAGTGATATGACCGCATTTCATTTAAAGGGAAGTTATTATGAACTAACACTTTTTATGGATTTATGGAACAATGAAATACTTTCATATTCACTTTCATCACGAAAAGGTGATAGTATGACATATATTCACGGGTTAGCATAATATATATGTCTATTTTAAAAAATAAGTTAAAAAAAAGCTGTGTTACAATCATTAACACAGCTTCAATACTCCCAATTATTTTAATTGTCTTTGTGGTAATCTAATAGAAATACCAAACCATATCACATTACATTGGCGTTCTAACCTCTATTAAGTTACCATCTAAATCATAGAATCTAACCACTTTTTGCCCCCAGCTGTAAGTCATAAGATGGTTAACATATTCAATTTTTGGATATAGTTTCTCTAGCTTCTTGACAAAAGCTTCTATGTCTTTCTCTTCAAAATATAACTCAGTTGAATTATTTTTGTGAACAATATCTTTATTCACAAATTCACACCATATTTTTTCATCCTGCAGCACAAGCCCTTCTGTCATAATTACATTTCCATCACTATCAAGTAATACTTCAAGTCCAAACAAATCATGATAAAATTTTTTGGCTAATTCTATATCATTAACAACAATCAAAATATTTTTCAGTTTCATAGCTTATACCTCAAATAGTTATCACTCTCAATTCGACAAACTTGAATTGAGATTTCATATATTCCAAGGGATTTAATAACTGTTATATT